>OGPC01000008.1_pt1 | contig 175300 bp, 154 predicted proteins | sample 1552911 | NCBI WGS metagenome assembly OGPC01 (sample SAMEA2580248, study PRJEB22360) | human gut metagenome | biome: human gut; feature: human-associated habitat; material: faeces | place: Denmark | collected 2008/2010 | reverse complement strand
GCACGCCTGGAAAGCGTGTAAACCCCTAAAGGGTTTCGCGGGTTCGAATCCCGCTTTCTCCGCAAAGTCCTGATGATTTATTATCGTCGGGACTTTTTCTTTATGGGATTAATTAACGGTATTTTGAAATAAGATATGGATTCTTTATCTTTGCAAAAAGTTTTTTAGGGAAGGAATGTTAGTAACTACCGTGGATAAAAAGATAAAGTTTTACCAGCGTGTGATTTTGATGATCATGTTGGTCTTTATGCCGTTTTATTCAGTTGGCAGCGATTTCTTTCTGGAAGGTTTCCCAAGTTCTTCCATCGAGGTGGTAGAGAATGGAGTGCATGATGTACTTGATTTTGACGATAATGCCTCGTTGCGTACTGTCCGGCAGGAACAGATTCAAATCCAACAGTTTGTTGCAGACTTTATAGCCGACTGGCTGACTATAATAAATGTGCATGAGCTGATTCATTCTCTTGAATTGCAGCAATGTGCATTCTTACCTATATTTTATCAACTTCATAAAACCCAGAGTTTTGTCTGGTTTTGTTCCTATCTGATTTAGGTCTTATCCGATTCTTTTTATTTTTCAGAGCGTGTATGGGTATGTTGTGCCGGTATGCGGAAGGCTTTGTCGTATCCCTGATATTGCACGCTTTATCATGTTTATAATTATAACCTAAAAATAAACTAATCAGAAACGATTTATGACGAGAAGATTATTTTTTAACTATTTACCTTTTTTGTTTTTAATAGCCAGCTTTTTTACCTCTTGTAACCGGAGTCATGAAAAAAAATCCGGAAGTAAAAATAATACGCTGGTGGTGAAGCTGGTAGCTACGAGTATCGAAGTGGCCCAATCGTATGTGGCTGATGTTCAGGCTGTCCAGTTTGTGGAGGTTAAACCGAAAGTGGAAGGGTTCGTTGAAGATGTCTTGGTTGACGAAGGAGAGCACGTGAAGAAGGGACAGGTCTTGTTCAAGCTTTCCTCTGCCGAACTGTATGAAGAGGTCAAAGAGGCGCAGGCCAATTATAAGCAAGTGCAGGCCGAGTTGAAAATGGCGGAAGTCGAAGCGGACCGTGTAAAGCGCTTGGTGGAAAAGGACATCATTTCGCCGATCCGCTTGGAACAGGCATTGGCGGAAGCCGATGTCGCCCGTTTGCGGGTACAGCAGGCCAAATCGCGTTTGCTTCGTGCGGAAACGAATTATTCCTATACGACCATCACATCTCCTTTTGAAGGGTATGTGGACCGTATACCGTTTAAGGTCGGTAGCTTGGTCACGCCGTCCAGCTTGTTGACCTCCCTGACGGATGTTTCGGAAATGTTTGCCTATTTCAAGATCAACGAGAAAGAATATCTTGAATATAAACGTACGCAGTTGAGCGGAGTGGAACAGCCGGAGTATAACAACCTGGAGTTGATCCTGTCGGACCAGACAACCTATCCGTACAAAGGAACGGTCGAAACCGTAGAAGGTGATTTTGAACGTGGTACGGGTTCCATTGCTTTTCGTGCGCGTTTTGCCAATCCGGACCGCCTGTTGCGACATGGTGTTTCGGGTAAAATCCGTATGCTGACAGAAATGGAAGACGTGATACTGGTCCCGCAACGTTCGACATTCGAGATTCAGGATTTTACTTACGTGTATACTGTTGATGAAGAAGGCAAAGTGAGTGTCCGCAGTTTCGAACCACTCTCTCGTCACGGTGCCTATTATGTAACGAAAGACCTGCCTGACAATACGCTGATCGTTTATGAAGGAGTCCAGCAAGTGAGTGACGGAATGGTTATTACGCCTGAAATTGTGGATACTGAAACGGTCCGTAAACAATTGGAATTGTCTGATGAAGTCGAAAATAATAAGTAAGCCGTATGTTTGAAATATTCATCAGACGCCCGATTCTGTCCGGTGTCATTTCTGTTGTGATTGTTTTTCTGGGTTTGCTGGCTATTACCTCTTTGCCTATTACCCAGTTCCCCGATATTGTTCCGCCTTCCGTTACGGTGACGGCCCGTTATACGGGAGCCAATGCCGATGTGATGGCTAAAACTGTGGCGACTCCCTTGGAACGTGCTATCAATGGTGTGCCTGGAATGACCTATATGACGACCGTTTGTACGAATGACGGTATGTCGCTGACGACGATCTATTTTAAGGTAGGAACCGATCCGGATGTCGCCTCCGTGAATGTGCAGAACCGTGTGACGACAGTCCTCGATGAACTTCCCGAAGAAGTGATCCGTGCCGGTGTGATTACCGAGAAAGAAGTAAACAGTATGTTGATGTATCTGAACATCATGAGCACGGACAGTTCGCATACCGAGAAGTTTGTGTACAATTTTGCCGATATCAATATCCTGCGTGAGCTGAAGCGAATCGATGGGGTCGGTTTTGTCGAGATCATGGGAAGCCGCGATTATGCGATGCGCGTGTGGCTGAACCCCAACCGGCTGGCAGCCTATAATATGTCACCGCAGGAAGTGACCGCCGCTATCCGTTCGCAAAATATCGAAGCTGCTCCTGGGAAGACCGGTATCAGTTCGGATAAGATTCCGCAGCAGTTGCAATATGTATTGCAATATAGCGGGAAGTTCAGCACTCCCGAAGAATATGGCGAGATCGTGTTGAAGGCTTTGCCGGACGGTTCGGTTCTCCGGTTGAAGGATGTGGCGACGATTGAGTTCGATTCGGAAGACTATAATATGATTTCCATGACCGACGGCAAGCCTTCCGCCTCTATCATGATCAAGCAGCGTCCGGGTTCGAATGCCCGTGAGGTGATTCAGAATATCAAAGCCAAGATGGAGGAAATCAAGGAAAGCAGTTTTGCCCCCGGAATGGATTATAATATATCGTACGATGTTTCGCGATTTCTGGATGCTTCGATTTCGGTTGTGCTCCGGACGTTGTTGGAAGCCTTTTTGCTGGTGTTTATCGTGGTATATTTGTTCCTGCAGGATTTCCGTTCGACGTTGATTCCGGCGATAGCCGTTCCTGTTTCGCTTGTCGGGACTTTCTTCTTTATGCAGATGTTGGGTTTCTCCATCAATATGCTGACACTGTTCGCACTGGTGCTGGCAATCGGTATCGTGGTCGATAATGCCATTGTCGTGGTGGAGGCGGTACATGTGAAGATGCACAACGAAAAACTTCCACCGGCAAAAGCCACCGAAGCCGCCATTCGTGAAATCGGCGGGGCGATTATTGCCATTACCCTGGTGATGTCTGCCGTGTTCGTCCCGGTAGGCTTTATGTCCGGTACGGTCGGTATTTTCTACCGTCAGTTTTCGTTGACGCTGGCAGTGGCGATTGTCATTTCGGGCGTGAATGCCTTGACGCTGTCTCCCGCACTCTGCGCCTTGATGCTGAAGCCTGTCTCGCATGACAAAAAGGTGAAGAAAAGTTTGTTGGCGCGTTTCTTCGACGGATTCAATAAGCGCTACGATCATCTGGAACGCCGTTATAAGATCAATCTGCGTTTGTTCCTGAACAGGCGTTTCCTGACCTATGCGTCGTTGATTATTTTCTGTCTGGCAACATGGGGTATGACGTTTGTGTTGCCTTCGGGTTTTATCCCTAATGAAGACCAGGGAATGATCTATGTGAATGTCGATGCGCCTCCCGGAGCGACTCTTGAACGTTCGGAAGCTGCTTTGAGCAAAGTGCAGGCCGCTCTGTTGCCGTTGGAAGAAGTGGAAACGGTTTCCACATTGGCAGGCTACAGCTTGATGACGGAAACGGAAGGAGCCAGTTTTGGCATGGGGATGATCAACTTGAAGCCTTGGAACGAACGCGAGCAGACGGCCGAGGAACTGATGCGCGTCTATGCTGACCGCGTGTCGCATATCAAGGATGCGGATATCCAGTTCTTCCTTCCACCGACGGTTCCCGGTTTCGGTAATGCCAGCGGTTTCGAACTTCGTTTGCAGGATAAGACTGCCGGGACATTTGCCGAGTTGGACGAAGTGGCCAAATCGTTTGTGGCCAAGCTGAATGCCGATCCTCGTTTGTCGGGTGTCACATCCGGTTTCAATCCGAACTTCCCGCAATATCTGCTGCGGGTCGATCTGGCCAAAGCGGCAAAACTGGGAATTGATGTGAACGAGTCGATGGAAACTTTGCAATCCTATGTCGGGAGTTTCTATTCTTCCAACTTCGTCCGTTTCGGGCAAATGTACAAGGTGATGTTGCAGGCTGCTCCCGAATATCGTATGAATCCGGAGGATCTGTTCGGTTTGTATGCTAAAAATAAAGAGGGGAACATGGTTCCGTATTCCAACTTCATGACAATGGAGCGCGTGTATGGTCCGAGTCAGATTACCCGTTATAACCTGTTTACTTCGGCCATGATTACCGGTGAACAAGCACCGGGAGTCAGCTCGGGTGAAGCCTTGGAAGCCGTAGAGGAGATTGCTGCCGAAGTGTTGCCGAGAGGCTACGATATAGAATGGTCCGGCGTTGCCCGTGAGGAGAAAGAATCCGGTGGACAATCCTTGGTTATTTTCGCGATCTGTCTGGTCTTTGTCTATCTTCTTCTGGCGGCCCAGTATGAAAGCCTTTTGCTGCCGCTTCCGGTTATCCTCTCGCTTCCGGCAGGTGTGTTCGGATCATTCCTTTTACTATATGTGGTGGGACTGGAGAATAATATTTATGCTCAGGTGGCACTCGTGATGCTGATCGGCCTCTTAGGTAAGAATGCGATCCTGATTATCGAGGTGGCGAACCAGTGCCGCAAGGAAGGCGTCAGCATTATGGGAGCGGCCATCCAAGGGGCAACCAGCCGTTTGCGTCCGATTCTGATGACTTCTTTTGCTTTTATCAGCGGTTTGATCCCGTTGGCGGTAGCCAGTGGCGCTGGTGCTTTGGGCAATCGTTCCATCGGGACGGCGGCGGCCGGAGGTATGCTGATCGGTACGTTCGTGGGGATCTTCCTGATACCGGGGCTTTATGTGATATTTGAATCGTTGGCAACTTACTTAAAGGAAAAGAAACAAAAAGCAAATGAAGAAGAATATGAGTTTTAAGATAATTGCTACAGTTGGCTTGTGGGCGGCGATCGGCCTTACAGCTTGCAAGGCTCCGCAGCTCTCTCCGGATGGGGAACGTGCCGTACTGCCAGAAGGAGATGGGCATACCTATGACACTGCATTTGTAAAGCCGTTGGAGTGGAATGTGTTTTTCCAGGATTCCATCTTACAAGGATATGTGGAGGTCGCTTTGCAGAATAACTATTCGTTCAAGCAAAGCATGGAACGGGTGACAATGAGCCGGGCCAACCTGCAACGGGCAAAAGGCTTGCTATTGCCTGAAGTTAGCCTCGGCATCGGGACTTCGGTCAACCGTTTCGGCGAATATACGATGGACGGAGTGGGGAATAGCGAGACTAATGTTCCTTCCTTGGCGAAAGACAAACATATCCCGGACCCTTACCGTGATTTCGGACTTTTCCTGAATTTCCAGTGGGAAGCGGATATATGGGGGAAGCTGACACGTAAGAAACAGGCGGCTGTAGCTCGTTGGATGGCTTCGGTTGAGGCAACCCGTTTTGCGCAGTCGGTCCTGATATCCGAATTGGCTGTCCACTATTATGAACTGATCGGTTTGGATAAACGTCGGGATGTCTTGGAAGAAGCCCATATCAGTTCCAAACGTTCGTATGAGCTAACTCGCCAGCTGAAGAAGGAGGGGGCCGAGACGCAGTTGGCTGTCGACCAGTTTCATGCCCGTATGCTACTGATAGAAAGCAAACTGTTGGAAAATGACCAACTGATCGGGGAGAAAGAGCGTGCGATAGCCTGCCTGTTAGGTGTCTTTCCGTTTGAAATCAGGCGTATGAGTTTTGAAGAGCTGCGTCAGATCCCTTTCCCGCTATCAGACGGTGTTCCGGCGAACATGCTGACCTTACGTCCCGACGTACGGGCCGCCGAGATGGAATTGCTGGCTTCAAAGGCGGATGTAATGGCGGCTAAAGCAGCCTTCTATCCTTCGTTGGTGTTGGGTGCGGGAGGCGGCTTCAATAGCTTTGATCTTGGCAAATGGTTCACAGCGCCTGCTTCGCTGGTTTACGATTTGGCAGCAGGAATTACTGCACCAGTCTTCCAGCGGAACCAGATTCGTTCGATGTGGAACGAGGCGCGTGCTTCGCAACGGATTGCCTTGTCGCAATATCACGAAACGGCCTTGAAGGCCTATACGGAAGTATTGGATTTGTATTGTGCCGGTCTAAACCAAGTGGAGCGTGTCCGCCTGAAAGAAGTGGAGACCGTAGCTCACCAACGTTCGGTCACCAATGCCAATGAACTTTTCAAATTGAATTATGTCGGCTTCCTCGAAGTGCTCTCTGCCAATGAACGTTATCTGGATAGCGAATTGGAACGTATTGACATCATCACCGACCTTTGCCGGAAAAAGATCCTTCTCTACCGGGCGTTGGGCGGTGGTTGCTAAAGCTTTTAGACGAAAAGACGGATGTAGAAGGTTTGCATCCGTCTTTTTGGCTATCATGGAATTTTTGTTTCATCCAGATGAAACTTTTTATACTTTTGCATCGTTCTTAAAAACTGAAATGAGAAATGGAACATGCTCCTAAGATTAACAAAGTAGAGGTCCGTACTTTGCAGATGGCGGACTACCGACAATTATCTCAATCTTTTACAAGAGTTTATTCAGACGGCTCGGATGTGTTTTGGACACGTGAGCAAATCAAGAAGTTAATCACTATTTTCCCGGAAGGGCAGGTGGTTACGGTCGTGGATGATAAGATCGTGGGGTGCGCCTTGTCTATCATTGTCGATTACGACAAGGTAAAGAACGACCATACTTACGCCTTTGTTACTGGAAACGAAACCTTTAATACGCATAATCCAAAAGGCAATATCCTGTATGGAATAGAGGTCTTTATCCATCCCGATTACCGGGGCCTGCGTTTGGCACGGCGTATGTATGATTATCGGAAGGAATTGTGTGAAAGCCTGAACTTGAAAGCGATTATGTTCGGCGGACGTATCCCGAATTATCATAAATATGCGGATACGATGCGCCCGAAGGAATATATTGATAAGGTCCGTAAAAGAGAAATTTATGATCCGGTGCTGACTTTTCAAATATCGAATGATTTCCATGTTCGTAAAGTGATGACGAATTATTTGCCGAACGATGAGGAATCCAAACATTATGCGACTCTGTTGCAATGGGACAACATTTATTATCAGCCGACTCCAGAGATAGTTTCGACTAAGACGACCGTTCGCGTCGGCCTTGTCCAGTGGCAGATGCGGCCTTACAAGGGGCTCGATGATGTGTTCGAACAGGTGGAATTTTTCGTGGATGCCGTATCTGATTACAAGAGCGATTTCATACTTTTCCCCGAATACTTCAATGCCCCTTTGATGGCTAAGTTCAACCATATGAGCGAGTCGGAAGCGATCCGTGAGCTGGCGAAATACACGGACGAGATGCTGAATCGTTTCATCAACTTGGCGATCAGCTACAACATCAATATCATTACCGGGAGCATGCCGTTGATCAAAGACGACGGGTTGTATAACGTCGGTTTTCTCTGTCGCCGTGACGGTAGCTATGAGACATATGAGAAAGTTCATATTACGCCTGATGAAGCGAAGAGCTGGGGACTTTCCGGAGGTAAGATGGTGCGGACTTTCGAAACGGACTGTGCCAAGATTGGTGTCCTAATCTGTTACGATGTCGAATTTCCGGAATTGTCGCGTATCATGGCGGACCAGGGAATGCAGATCCTGTTTGTACCCTTCTTGACCGATACGCAAAACGCCTATTCGCGTGTCCGTGTTTGCGCGCAGGCACGTGCGATCGAAAACGAATGTTTTGTCGTCATAGCCGGTAGTGTCGGCAACTTGCCCCGTGTCCATAATATGGATATTCAGTATGCACAGTCAGGTGTTTTCACTCCGTGCGATTTTGCTTTTCCGACAGACGGTAAAAGAGCAGAGGCGACTCCGAATACGGAAATGATCCTGGTGTCGGATGTGGATCTCGATTTGCTGAATGAATTGCACACGTACGGAAGTGTTCGCAATTTGAAAGATCGCCGGCACGACCTGTATGAAGTGAAGATGAAGCGGAAGTAGCAGAAAGGTGGCGAATAGGTCCCTTGTTTTGTCATTTTGTTGTGATTTGTAAGACTTTTAAGATGTTTTATAAGTAACATGCTTTTGATGGTTAGAGAAAAATGTTATATTTGTAGACAAATGACTTCAAAATAACATTCAATAATCCTTCCTCAAAAGTATTTGCTTATGATTAAAAGAAGATTACTTTCGTATGACATTTCGCAATTGACAAAAGCATTTAAAAAAGATTTTCCCCAACTGGTAACGATGGCGGAAGAAAGTGAGAGCGCAGCGCTTTTTAAAGAAGCCTTGCGCTCTTTTGTTTCTTCCCGTATTGACAGGACGGTTGGCGGGAGCAATATGGGAAATGCCGTGGCGAAGCGTATTCTTCTGTTGATCGAACATGACGGTATGATGGTCTCCGAGCTTTCAACAGGTGAGGAGATACCGGTATGGACGATTACCTGCCTGTGGCAGTTCCTGGCCGGGAAGCTGGAGGAAGATGTTTCGCCGGACTTCTTTATCGACCTGTACCGGCAATTCGAATTGCTGGAGAAGCCGGAGGAAATCGTTCCGGACCGTTCGCTTGTCAAACGGCAGATGAATCGTTGGCCGACCGGACTGGACGAGGAGGTGATGGCGATCCGTCACTCCAACAAAGAGCGAATCATTGCCGGGTTGATACGTAAGATCGAACGGCGTCATGCCCCGACCTCTCGGTTCCAGTTTACGGAAGGGATGAGCTATGCCGAGAAATACGTCAAAGTGCAGGAATGGTGGAATACCGGCCGTTTCCATCTTGCGATGGCTTTCAAAAGCCCGACGGAACTGAACTATTTCCTTGGCGGTTCCCTGTCGGCTGGAACGATGGACCTGTTGGCACGTGCTCGTAAGAAAGGCATGCCGTTTTTTGTGACTCCTTATTACCTTTCCCTGCTGAACACGAATACAAGCGGATATGACGATGCAACTATCCGCTCTTATATCCTTTATTCGGAAGAGCTGGTCGATACATACGGCCGGATCAAGGCGTGGGAGAAAGAAGACATTGTCGTGTCCGGACAGCCAAATGCTGCAGGATGGTTGTTGCCGGAAGGACACAACATACACCGTCGTTATCCGGAAGTAGCGATCTTAATCCCCGATTCGATGGGGCGTGCCTGTGGCGGGCTGTGCGCTTCCTGCCAGCGGATGTATGATTTCCAGAGCGAGCGCTTGAATTTTGATTTCGAATCTTTGAAACCAAAGGAAACATGGGATAAGAAACTGCGTCGGTTGATGCGCTATTTTGAAGAGGATGCGCAGCTTAGGGATATCTTGATTACTGGAGGCGACGCGTTGATGAGTCAGAACGCGACGCTCCGCAACATACTTGATGCTGTCTATAAGATGGCGGTCCGGAAACGAAAAGCCAACGAGAGTCGTCCCGAAGGGGAGAAGTACGCTGAGTTACAACGGGTCCGCTTGGGTTCTCGCCTGCTTGCCTACTTGCCTCTCAGAATCACGGACGAACTAGTCGGCATCTTGAGGAGTTTCAAAGATAAAGCCTCACGTGTCGGTGTTACGCAGTTTATTATCCAGACACATTTTCAATCCCCGTTGGAGGTCACGCCGGAAGCAAAAAAGGCGATCGAGGCGATTCTCTCCGCCGGTTGGATCATCACTAACCAGTTGGTCTACACCGTTGCCGCTTCTCGGCGTGGGCATACGGCAAAACTTCGTCAGACGTTGAATGCGATGGGGGTGGTGTGCTATTACACTTTTTCGGTTAAGGGTTTTCACGAGAACTATGCCGTGTTCGCTCCTAATAGCCGTTCTTTACAGGAACAGCAAGAAGAGAAAGTTTTCGGCCTTATCCCCAAAGAGAAGCAGAAGGAACTGTATCGGCTGATCCGCTATGAGCGGCCCTTAGGAAAGAAATTGTCCGGTTTTTTGAAAGAGAACCATCTTCTTTTTGCTGCCACCGACCGCAGTGTGTTGAATCTTCCAGCCATCGGCAAAAGCATGACTTTTCGGACGGTCGGTTTGACAGCAGAGGGAAAGCGTATCCTGAAATTCGACCACGACACCGGACGCCGTCACAGCCCGATTATCGATCGGATAGGAGAAGTCTACATCGTCGAGAACAAGTCCGTCGCCGCCTACCTGCGCCAATTACAGGATATGGGTGAAGATGTGCGGGAGTATATCAGTATTTGGAATTATTCCGAGGGGGGGACTGAACCTCGTTTCAGTATTTACGAATACCCCGACTATCCATTTGATGTTACAGAAAAGATGACAAATCTTGAGCTATAAAACGAGTAATTATTATCTTTGTTCGTGCTAAACCAATATAAAATGATACAGAACGAAAGAGAAATACGACACGAGTATGTGTTACAGGCTGTTCGTCAGATGATGACAGCCGCTCGGACAGCTCCGAAAGGGAAAGGCATCGATATTATTGAAGTGGCGATGGTGACGGATGAAGATATCAAACGCCTTTCCGAAGAGCTTGTCATCATGTCCGGCGAAACCGGTTTAAAATTCTTTTTGCGTGATGCTGACAATATTCTTCAGGCTGAAGCCATCATGATTGCTGGTACGCGCCAGCAGGTTCAGGGTTTGAATTGCGCGCACTGCGGGTTTCCGACTTGTGTGGAGAAGCCGGAAGCCGTCCCTTGTGCGATTAATTCGGTGGACTTGGGCATTGCGGTCGGTTCGGCTTGTGCCACGGCGTCGGATTTGCGCCTGGATACGCGTGTGATGTTCAGTGCCGGTATGGCTGCACAGCGTTTGGGAATGTTGGGCGACTGCAAATGTGTGATGGCGATTCCGGTAAGCGCGTCCTCGAAAAACCCGTTCTTCGATCGAAAACCCAAAACAGAGTAAGTTATGATAAAGTTTGATAACAAACTCGAACTGCGGTACTACTTCAATGATAAGTCAAACTACATGGATGCCATGATCAAACATCGTTCAGAAAAGGAGGTACTCTCGCTTGTTCGGACGTTAGCAGACATGTTGGATATCAAAATGACTGTCTATTGCGAGTCTTTTGCCCAACAGGAGGGCTTTCGCGAAATCTGGTCGGTGGCAGGTGAAAACAGCCGCCTGATCTCTGTTCTCCTTAACTTGTTCATGCAGGTATGGACGCGTCCGTCCCTTTTGGTCGGTGGACAACCGGTTGTGGACCGTTCGGTGGCCGACGAGGAAAAGATGCAGCGCGAAATTGCCTTATTGCGTAGTAATTTGAGAAAAAAAATACCCGGTATTACCGTGACGCGCGAGTTGGTGGAACTGCTCAGTGCATCGCCGCGTTTTTGTAAATGCAAATCGAACTTTTACGAAGCTGTACGCGGTTATCCGAAGGTGACAAAGTTCACTTTACGCGAACTGAACGAAAATAACCGCAGCCGTTCGGGATCGTTGGAGGTCAAACGCGAACAGTTTGACTATTACATCCTCCGTTCTGACGAATTGCCTCCTGTTAAAGACAACAAAGCAACGATAGAAATCATCTCACCTGTGCTGAAAGATGCCCGTTACCGTTGGAAAGGCATCTACAACAAGGGCGGCGAGACAATCGACTTTTACATGTGCGACGAAGATTTCAAGAAAGATATGTTCGATGAAAAGATTGCCTTCAAGAGCGGTATGTGTATAGATTGTGTGCTAGAGATACAACGGAAGATGAGTGAATTAGGTGAAGTGGTTAACATCAGCTACACGGTCGAGACGGTGATCCGTACCCGCTTCGATAAGATGGAAATCATTACGCCGCAAGGGAAACGCCACCTCAGGAAGCTCGAAGCTGAGAAAAAGCAGTTGACGCTTGATCTTTTCGGATAATAAACCGTCTTTTCGTCCGTGAATTGACAGTTTTATAATCTTAAAAAATGGAATGTTTTTTATGTCTCCAAAGCGTCCATGTAATTAATAAATAAGAGAATGGTAAAAGCAAAAACGGTATATGTTTGCTCCAACTGTGGGGCTGACTCTCCGAAATGGATCGGGAAATGTCCTTCCTGCGGGGAGTGGAACACGTATGTTGAGGAGATCGTGGTAAAGGAACCGGTCGGAAAGCGGGCACTTTATGGCGTTTCGGATGGTGGCAAAGTGCGTCCCGTCCTGCTTCGAGATATTACTTCTGAAGAGGAGACGCGTGTCGACCTCGGAGACCGGGAGTTGAACCGTGTTCTTGGCGGCGGTCTGGTAAAAGGATCACTGGTCTTGATCGGCGGGGAACCGGGTATCGGGAAATCGACCCTCGTCCTGCAAACCGTTTTGGGGTTGAAGGGACTCCGCACGCTTTACGTCTCCGGCGAGGAGAGCAGTCGCCAGTTGAAACTCCGTGCCGACCGCATCGCGCACGAGAATCCAGATTGTTTCATTCTCTGTGAGACCAATCTCGAACAGATATTCGTACAGACCAAGAACGTTCAACCCGACCTCTTGATTATCGACTCGATACAAACCATTTATACGGAGGTGGTCGAATCTTCTCCCGGAAGTGTTTCGCAGGTACGCGAGTGCAGTGCGGCTATTCTGAAATATGCGAAGGAGAGCGGCACACCTGTCCTTCTGATCGGCCATATCAATAAGGAAGGGAGTATTGCCGGGCCGAAGGTGTTGGAACATATTGTTGACACCGTACTTCAATTTGAGGGTGACCAGCATTATATGTATCGTATCCTCCGCAGCATCAAGAACCGTTTCGGAAGCACGGCGGAATTAGGTATTTACGAGATGCGGCAGGATGGTCTTCGCGAAGTCAGTAACCCTTCAGAACTACTCCTAACGCAGAATCATGAGGGATTGAGCGGCGTGGCGATCGCGGCTGCGATCGAGGGGATCCGTCCCTTCCTGATCGAGACACAGGCGTTGGTGAGTTCTGCTGTCTATGGGACGCCTCAGCGTAGCGCGACAGGATTCGATCTTAGGCGTATGAACATGTTGCTCGCGGTGCTCGAAAAGCGTGCCGGATTTAAGCTGGTTCAGAAAGACGTCTTTTTGAATATTGCCGGTGGGCTGAAGGTGAATGATCCGGCGATCGACTTGGCGGTGATCAGTGCAATTCTTTCTTCTAGCCTCGACATTTCGATCGAGCCGGGTATCTCGATGTGTGGCGAGGTGGGGCTTTCGGGAGAGATCCGTCCGGTGAACCGTATCGAGCAGCGCATCCTAGAAGCGGAAAAATTGGGTTTCTCGCGCATTATCATCCCGCACAATAACCTGAAAGGTTTCGACACATCCAAATGCAAGATGCAAATCGTGCAAGTGCGCAAGGTGGAAGAGGCTTTCCGGCAATTGTTCGGATAAGTTTATATGTATATGAATAAAAGTGTTGTTTATCTATTTGTAAGTGTTTTCTTCTTGTTTACAAGCTGCGAGTATCGGCTGGGGGAGAATTTTATGGATTTTGAAAAGTGGCAGGCTGATTCGGTTGCGATGAGTGTGGACTTCTATGGTCCGTTTATCCATGATTGGGAAAACAAAATCTTTGTGGTGGAACATAGTGGTAATGCTGCTTGCCAAATCAGTCCGTTGCCCGGATTTGAGGTTGAGAAGCAGATCGTCCGCATTGGAGAGATGGAATGGGAAAGCGATGGGACACGATGTGATTTCATGCTGGATGTGGATCTGATTCCGAATGGCTCTTATGAGTTGTCGTGTGAGGTTTTCGCCCGGACGAATAATGGGACGGTTGCCGGACAGGTCGGGGCCGAGCGATATGTGGAAAAGCGTAGTTGGCCTCTCAAGATAAACGCGCGTACCGAGTCGGAGTTCTCTTTGCGGCATCGTGTGAATGAAGAAGGACTGATCGAAATATTTTGGGAAGTAGACGGGGCACTTCGTGCCGGATTCGACCATTACCAGATAGAGTTCAGTACGATTGACGAGAATGCTCATTCAACCTATATCACGCAAAGGTCGGATTTCGACAAATGTTTTTATGCCGATAAGCGATATGCTGGGGAGAAGGGGGTATATAAGGTCTATATTTATTTCAAGTCGGAAGCCGACCGTCCCCGTTCGCTTGGATCGCTTGATTTGGAGCAAGCTGAACCAGAGGTGCAGGTAGAATATATGAAGGAAGATCGCATACGCTTGTCCTGGACATATCCTTACCATTCGGCAGTCGATGTCGTCTATGGTGGTGAAATCGTGGCGGAGAAGGTGACGGACGGCATTGCGGAATTTTCTCTTGCCGGGCAGGAAGAGCGTGTGGTTGAATTGCGTTTTTCTCCCGTCGGTGACTGGGGTTATAAGAATGCGAATTATTCGTTTAACCTCGAAAACTGTCCGAATATATGAAAAAGGTATTGTTATTTATAGCCATTCTGTTCTTTTTCGACCGTTTCGGGCAGGCTCAGTCGTTGACAATCGAATATAATATCGGTCACGGTTCGTATCAGATGTCCGATATGAAAGATATATTGAAAAATCAGATGCTTCCTGTTACCAATACACAGGTTACAGATAATTTCCCCGGTTATGTGACGCAGGATGCCCGTGTCGGAGTCGAATGGCGGCGCCATCATGTGGGAGTTCTTTTTAACTATATGAATACGGCGGGCAAGAATGGAGTAACGGATTATTCCGGCTCTTGCGACTACGAGCTGCGTAACAAAGGATATAAGCTCGGTGCTTTTTACCACTTCTGTCTGGTGAAGGAAAAAGTCAGTATCTTTACATTCGAGCCCTATGTGGGGCTCTCGACTGGTTTTGTGCTGAACAAGGTGAACGAGATAAACCGCCTGTTCGTCGAGTCCGACCCAGAAGTTGGATACCGGAAGGATAATACTTTTTCCGGCAGGAATTTCTTTGTGGAGCCTACTTTTGGCATCAAGTTTAGCCTATGCCGCTATGTTGCATTAAACATGAGTATCGCTTATGAATGGGATGCTGTGATGCAGGAGCATCAGAGTCGGAATCCAGATTTTCCATCGACTTTCAAAGTGGATTGGAGCGGATACAGGGCGCAAGCCGGTTTGATTTTTTGTTTGAATTTAAAGAAGTAACAATGATACAAGAATTACAACTCCGTATATTGCCTGAAGAAGCAGTCAGCGAACAGTCGCTGAAGCAGGTGGTGGCTCGCGAGACGGGAATATCTGTCCCGTACATCCACACCGTTCGGGTACTAAAACGTTCTATCGATGCACGTCAGCGTACGATCTATGTGAATGTAAAACTGCGTGCTTTTATCAATGAGCAGCCAGATGAACCAGAATTTCAATTGGTGGAATATAAAGACGTATCAGCAGGGAAGCCTGTCGTGGTGGTAGGAGCGGGGCCGGGTGGTTTGTTTGCCGCTCTTCGTCTGATTGAGCTCGGCCTACGTCCGATCGTGATCGAACGTGGAAAGAACGTGCGCGAACGTAAAAAGGATATCGCTCTGATCAGCCGTGAGCATAAGGTGGACGGAGAGTCCAACTATAGTTTCGGTGAAGGGGGAGCCGGTGCCTATTCTGACGGCAAACTTTACACCCGCAGCAAGAAACGGGGTTCGGTCGACAAGATTCTGAATGTCTTTTGCCAGTTCGGGGCGAGCACTTCGATTTTGGCGGACGCCCATCCGCATATCGGTACGGACAAGTTGCCGCGCGTGATCGAGAATATCCGCGAACAGATTATCCGCTGTGGTGGGGAGGTCCATTTCGAGACACGAATGGATGCCTTGGTCATCCGGAACGGGGAAGTCATAGGTGTCGAAACGAATACGGGCGAGAACTTTCTGGGACCGGTCATCCTGGCAACCGGTCATTCCGCCCGGGATGTGTATCGCTACCTCCATGACCGGCAAATCCCTATCGAAGCCAAAGGCATTGCTGTCGGCGTCCGTTTGGAACATCCGCAGATGCTGATCGACCAGATACAATATCATCGTAAGGAGGGCAGAGGAAACTATCTGCCGGCAGCCGAATATAGTTTTGTGGCGCAAGTCGGCGGACGGGGAGTCTATTCTTTTTGTATGTGTCCAGGTGGTTTCGTCGTCCCGGCGGCAAGTAGTTCCCGCCAGGTGGTAGTCAATGGAATGTCTCCTTCCAATCGTGGTTCCCGCTGGGCGAATTCCGGCATGGTGGTGGAGATACGCCCGGAAGACTATTCCGAATTGATGAAACACGAAGAAATGGCGGTCAGCAAGGATTCGCCGCTCGCTTTGATGGCTTTCCAAGAACGTTTGGAAGAACTTTGCTGGCTGAACGGCGGGATGAAGCAAACCGCCCCTGCACAGCGGATGGTTGATTTCGTGAATAAGAAAAACTCTTTCGATCTTCCCGAATCCTCTTATACGCCCGGTCTGCTGGCTTCCCCGTTGCATTTCTGGATGCCGGAGTTCGTCACCGGCCGCTTACGTGAGGGCTTCCGCCATTTCGGTAAAGTATCCAGAGGCTTCCTGACCAATGACGCGGTGATGATCGGGGTGGAAACCCGGACCTCTTCGCCCGTCCGTATCTTGCGCGACAAGGAATGCTACCAGCATATAACCTTGAAAGGTCTTTTTCCTTGTGGAGAAGGCGCCGGCTATGCAGGCGGAATCGTCTCTGCTGCTATTGATGGTGAACGGTGTGCGGAAGGGGTTGCCGGATATTTATCCCTTGTTTAAAGCATATATGTTAATAAGTAAACAATTGATTCCATTCAAATGTTATTTTGCATAATGAAAACAGTGGGATAAATACGTTGGTTTTGCAGGATCCGAGGACGGAATACGTTTTCTGTTTGTGACAGGACTGGGCATTTGATCTGTTTTTGTATCTTTGTAGCGTAATGCTTTTACGTTATGAGGAAAACATATTTGATCACTCTTTTGCTTTGTTGCTTTAGTGCCTTGCTGAATGGGGCTGTTTCACCTTTTTCTTTTTCTTCTTTAAAAATGGAAGAAGGTTTGTCGCAGCTTTCCGTCTTGAAAATACATCAGGATAAGAGCGGTTTCATGTGGTTTGCCACGCGTAACGGCTTGAATCGTTATGACGGTAATTCTTTTGTCGTGTATAAACATAGTAATGGCGACTCATTAAGCTTGTCCAGTAATCATGTGACAGCATTGGCTGAAGATGACCGTGGAAACTTGTGGGTAGGCACGATGAACGGTCTGAACCGGATGGATTTGAGGGTGGATCGTGTATATTCTCTCAACGATATGGCTGCTTATAAGCAGTCTCCCCTTTATCATACGTGGATTTCAAGCTTGTATGTGGATAGACAAAAGCGTTTTTGGGTTGGAACAAATAAAGGTCTATACTTGTATGATTATGAGAATGATTCGTTTATCTTGAACGACTTGGAGGGAGAACTGCCACGTGACCAGATTATGGTTATCAACGAAGACCATGATGGCAATCTGTTAGTCGGAACTTTACAAAACGGACTTTATATCTGTGACAGTAAGTTGAATCTCTTGTCTCATTATTTTAAAAATACGACTCCCTTTTCATTAACGGATAATAATATATCTGCTATCCATGAAGACAGCGAAGGACGTCTGTGGGTGGGAACCCGTTCGGGTGGATTGAACCGGATCGACACGGAGACAAATGCTGTTACGCATTATACTGCTTGGAACGGCAGACTGGGAAATAATTCGGTTCGTACAATCAATACTTATAATGGTCAACTAGTGGTCGGAACTTTTAACGGATTAAGTCTTTTGAACTTGGTGGACGGTTCATGTACGACCTATACGAATTTTGACGAACAAAAAGGAGGCCTTAGTCATTTTTCCGTCTTTTCTGCTTTCGTAGATAATGCGAATACGTTATGGATTGGCACATACGCTGGAGGTGTCAGTTACAGTAATCCTTTGAACAGCCGTTTTACTTTTTACGATTTGCAGGGTGGTTCAGACAAGCTGTTTGGAATCTTTGCCACGATGGCCTATCAGCCGGACCATACTTTGTGGATTGCTTCGGAAGGGCGAGGCCTACTTTCACTGGATTTGAATACAGATATGTTTGAACGTTTTCTGCTGGATGCTCGGCCGAATGCTCTGAATGATCGGAATATTATCAAATCTCTGTTTGTGGAGGGCGATTTCGTTTGGTGCGGAACGCAGAAAGGCACTTTATACCGATTCGATACCCGGACAAAAAAATTCTCTCTTTTTTATACTTTTCATAAGGAGGTTAGTATTTATACGATCACGCGTTGCAGTGATGGTGCATTGTGGTTGGGAACGACAGACAACACGGGAATTGTCCGTGTGTTTCCAGACGGCAGGATCGCTCCGTCGGATTCTGTTTTCGCCTTGTTGCCAAGTGTACGCAGTTTCCTGGAGATACGGGACGGTGTTTATTTGGTAGGTATGCATACCGGCGGACTGGCGCTCTACGATTCCCATACGCATAAGTTGATAAAATATAATACTCGTGAGGAAGGTTCCCGGAAGTTATACAACGACCAGGTAAGTAATATCGTAAAGGATAGGGAGGGGCGAATCTGGATAGGTACTTTCGGTGGAGGTTTTTGTCGCTTTGACGAAGAAAAAGGCATTATGGAGTGGTTGACGGCCGTCGAGGGGCTGAGCGACGATAATATCAATTCGATAATTCCCGGAGACGACGGGAAACTTTGGATCAGTACCGGTAACGGTATTTCTGCCTACGATCCTGAATCGCGCCAGTTTACCAATTATATGGGTAGAAGCGAGATCCCAGTTAATGAATTCAGCATGAAAGGCGGCATCAAATTGCCCGGTGACCGAATCTATTTCAGCGGAAGCAACGGCCTTGTCTCCTTTTACCCTGAACGGTTGATAGAAAACCGTTTTATACCTCCGGTCGTACTGACCTCTTTTACGGTTAACAATAAACCGGTTGTTCCCGGCGACCCTTCGGGGTTGCTCGATAAAGTTCTTGATTATACGCAGGCGATAGATCTTGATTATAATCAGAATAACTTCTCTGTTGGGTATGCCGCTTTAAACTATCTTTATCCGAATCAGAATAAATATGCTTATATGCTAGAAGGGTATGATACGGACTGGAATGATGCTGGTTCTCGAAAGGAGGCTTTCTATACGAACTTGAAACCGGGAGATTATGTTTTTCGTGTTCGCGCCTCCAATAACGACGGTCTTTGGAACGATGAAGGGCGGTCGTTGTCGATTCATATTCGGACTCCATTCTGGCAGACCTGGTATGCCTATATGTTGTATCTGCTGATTATAGGTGGCATCCTTTATGTGGTCTGGTATTATCTGCATATGAAGCGTAAGCTGGAACAGGACCTGGTCGAAAAGCAGAAGGAGCAGCAGCGGCAGGAGGAGTTCCATCAGTCCAAAATACGCATGTTTACCAATTTTTCGCACGAATTGCGTACACCGTTGATGTTGATCCTGTCTCCTTTGGAAGAGGTGTTGCAACGGGTAGATATGAACCCGAACCTGAAAGGTTCGTTGCGTCTGGTCTATGGAAATGCCCAGCGTCTTTTGTTGCTGGTGAACCAGTTAATGGATCTGAGGAAGAACCAGAGTGGCAACCTGCAACTACGTGTTTCGCATAATGATCTGTATCTGTTTACGCAGGAGATATATATTGCCTTTAATCAGATTGCGGTCAAGGAACGGATTACCTTTCGTTTGGAATCCGATGAGTCGGGAATAGATGCGTGGTTCGACCGTGTTTTACTGGAGAAGGTATTTTTCAATCTTTTGTCGAACGCTTTCAAACATACGGCTCCGGATGAGTCGATAACCATTCGTTTGCAATTGTTCTCAGTTGCCGGATTGCAGGAGCAATTTCCCGGCAGGATAAGTGGGGAAGTTCGGGGAACTTCTCGATATGTTTGTCTGTCTGTAGAAGACACAGGGAAAGGGATAGACGATTCCGACAAGTTTCATATATTTTCCCCTTTTTACCAGGGAACGGATGAAAGTGAGTCGAATACGGCTGGAACCGGTATAGGGTTAAGTCTGGTACTCTCTATCGTGAAATTGCATAAAGGGGTTGTATGGGTAGAAGACAACAAACCAAAAGGGGCTGTATTCCGTGTCTTGATTCCGGTAAACCGCGAAGCATATGCTCATGAGCAATTTGCAGAAGATGACTCTTCTGCGAGGAATCCCTACGGAGGAATTGAAGTAGCTGAGGATGAATCCAAAGTCCCTGACAATATGCAGGAACAGCTGCCTGTTTCCGGTCAGCGTTATACCTTGTTATTAGCCGAAGATAATCCGGATGTCCGTCGGTATATCTGCAAACATCTAGAACCTTATTTCGATGTGCTTGAAGCGGAGAACGGGGTAGATGCTTTCGATAAGATTGCAGAAACCTTGCCGGATCTGGTGGTAAGCGACATTATGATGCCGAAAAAAGACGGCTTGCAACTTTGTTCGGAGATCAAGCAGGATTTGCGGACCGGACATATCCCGGTTATCATCATTACGGCGAAATCGATGGTGATGCATATCAAAGAGGGATTCCAGTGCGGTGCGGACGATTATATCGTGAAGCCTTTCAATATGGAGGTCCTGCTGTGTCGTATTCGGAATATCTTGGCTTCTCGTGAACGGTTGAAGGAATTGTATGGGAAAAAATTTTCGTTGGAGTCATTGGGTATCGAGACGACATCGGCGGACGATACATTTATGCAAAAATTGTTCGGGGTGATTGAGCAGAATCTTTCCAATCCGGGGTTGAATGTGGAGATTCTATGTAAAGGAGTCGGTATGGGACGTGCCAACTTCTATAGGAAGCTGAAAGCGATAACCGACCTTTCGCCGGTGGATTTGATCCGTAACAAACGTCTTGAGATTGCTGCAAGGATGCTGCTGGAAACGGATATGAACATATCTGAAGTTTCTGCCAATATCGGTTTCAATTCCCATGCTTATTTTGCTACTTGTTTCAAAGCGATGTACGGCATGTCGCCGACCGAATATGTGCAACAAAATAAAAAAAATCTATATCATGTATAAATTATTACTTTATGTTATTCTTTTGTTATTTTGCCAATGCAAGAGAGATCCTTCTTTAAAGGAAGAAGTGACGGATTTACTCCGAACTGAAATTGTTATTCGTGGAGATAAGGCCTTGATAGAAGAACCTGTGACCATTACTGCATATAGAGCGGAAAGAAGTACCGGAGGAATTCATGATTTTTACTCCGAAGGCGATTATTGGTGGCCCAATCCGATAAATCCGGATAGTGCCTATATACGTCGAGATGGGCAGACAAATCCCGATAACTTTGTTGCTCACCGTCATGCCATGATCCGCTTCAGTTCGCTGGTTGGCGACTTGACCTCCGCCTGGCTGGTGACGAAAGACGAGAAATATATTCGGCAAGCAGTTAAGCATATCCGCGCCTGGTTCATCGCCCCCGAAACCCGGATGAATCCAGACCTGCAATACGCGCAGGCGATCAAAGGGATCGTGACAGGACGGGGGATCGGTATCATCGATACGATCCATCTCCTGGAGGTCGTGCAATCCCTTATCAGGATGGAAGAGGCCGGCGTTCTTTCTGTCGAGGATGTGGCTGGTAGCCGTGCTTGGTTTTCCGATTATCTGAAATGGTTGACAACGCATCCTTACGGGGTAGACGAGATGAATGCTAAAAACAATCATGGAACTTGTTGGGTGATGCAGGTAGCCCAGTTTGCTAAGTATACCGGCGATAAGGAGATTCTCGACTTTTGCCGGAACCGTTACAGGTCTGTTCTGCTTCCTTCACAGATGGCGGAGGACGGCAGTTTTCCGCTTGAACTGAAACGGACGAAACCGTACGGCTATTCCTTGTTCAATCTGGATGCCATGGCTACGATCTGCCATATTCTTTCGGACGGGGAAGATGATTTGTGGCAGTACTCGATGGACGACGGTCGCAATATGCAAAAGGCGGTTGCTTGGCTATTCCCGTATATAGCAGATAAATCGAGCTGGCCTTTTGCCGAAGATGTCATGTTTTGGGATGAATGGCCGGTTGCCCAGCCTGCCCTTTTATTCAGTATTTGTAACACATCTAATAGGACTTATCTGGAAATTTGGAAAAGTTTGGAACATTTTCCGACAAACGATGAGGTAATCCGTAACTTGCCGATCCGACATCCGTTATTGTGGCTATGAAAACGGTTTAAAAAATGTATCTATTTTCTTTCAATATTGTATCTATTTTCTGAAACCCGCTTTGAATGCGGGTTTTTAATTTTTTGCCAGAACTGAATTTTAAAGTAAAAGAGATAAATTTTAAATAGTTCGAAACCGCCATCTCATACATTTGCAACTAAAGAAAAACACAAAAAGTTTCAATCTTAATAACAATATTATGAATTACACGTACATGAAAGGTTGTGCTCTGTGCATGACATTGTGCCTGACTTCGGCTGCTCTGCCTGGCAGGGCGAATGCAGAAAGTTCGGCTATCGTGAATGAAGTCTTGCAGTCATCTGTTGTGAAAGGGGTGGTAAAAGACTCGAATGGTGAACCTCTGTTAGGGGTTAATGTCCTTGTAAAAGGTACGACAATCGGTGCCGTCACCGATATAGACGGAAACTTTTCTTTTGAAGCTCCTGCCGGTTGTACATTGGTTATCTCTTACATTGGATTTGAATCGCAGGAAGTAAAAGTAAAAGGCAATGCTCCTCTGAACATTATTCTGAAAGAAGATTCCGAAGCATTAGACGAAGTGGTAGTAATCGGTTACGGTACGCAAAAGAAAGTGAATTTGACCGGTGCGGTATCGGCCGTTACAGGTGAAGAGATCGCGAAGCGTCCTGTTTCAAATACATCCACGATGTTGCAAGGTCAGATGCCCGGTCTGCGGATTACGTCCGATAAAGGACAACCAGGTAACGAATCTGTCCAGATGCGTGTACGTGGACAGGGAACTTATTCTTCGGCAGGTTCCAATCCCTTAGTTTTGATCAATGGAGTGGAAGGAGATTTGGCAACTCTTGACCCGAATATTATCGAGAGTGTTTCGGTTTTGAAAGATGCAGCATCGGCGTCTATCTACGGATCTCGTGCAGCAAATGGCGTTATCTTGATCACGACGAAAAACGGTTCGGAAATGAAAGAGAGGGTCTCCGTGCGTTACAACGGGAATTTTGCTGTTCATAATCCGACGACATTACTGGACTTGATTTGGGATTCTCCTACATATATGAAGTATTTCAATATGGCGAAGGAAAATTCCGGTTCCCCTATTACGGAACGCTATACGCAAGAAATGATCGATGCTTATACAAACCCGACAGACCCTCAGAAATATCCGAGTTTCAACTGGCTTGATTATATGTTCGACCCGGCTTTTGTACAGCAGCATAACGTAAATGTCTCCGGGACGATAGGTAAGACCTCTTATAATGCTTCTTTGAGTATGGTGAATCAGCCTGGTACGATGAAAGGACAAGAATATCAGCGTTATAATGCCTCTTTGGATTTGACTTCTCAAGTAAACGATTGGGTGAAGATCGGTATGTATTTCACCGGTTCTCGTAGTTATCGCCAGGAGACGCGTCAGGGAGATACGGACGCATATCTTTCCACTATTTCTCAAGCACCTACTTATATGCCTTGGTTGCCGGACGATGGTTCGGGAATAAAACGTTATACTTCGAAAGCATATACGTTTGAGTCGAATAATAAAAACATGGTCGCTATTGCTGAAACGGAAAACTTCAAGAAATATGTCAATACCGACGCTAATGTACAGGCTTGGGCGGAAATCAAACCGTTTAAAGGATTGACATGGTATACGAAAGGGGCTATCCGCTATAAAGCACAGCATTATAAAGATTGGGGAGCAATTCCGACACCTATTTATTTTTATCATGACGGTACTCAGAACGGAACCCTGAATACGAATGGTACGGGATTGACAAGTAATATGGAATATAGTACGTATGTCAATCTTTATACTTATTTGAAATATGACTGGTTGTCTTCGAATAAGGATCACAGTCTATCTGCTATGGCAGGTTACAGTTTGGAATCTTATCGCTATGATGTATTACAGGGTTATCGTCAGGATTATGATTTTCCCTTGCATGAGTTGAACGCTGGTAATTCTTCGGTTCAGACCAATAGCGGTAGTTCACAAGAATGGGGATTGGTTTCCGGATTCTTCCGTTTGAACTATGGTTTTAAAGATCGGTATTTGGTAGAATTAAATGCTCGTTACGACGGCTCTTCACGTATCGCGTCTCAATCTCGCTGGGGCGTATTCCCCTCTTTCTCTTTAGGATGGCGCGTGACGGAAGAAGAATGGATGAAGGACCTCCAGTGGGACTGGTTGAACAGTTTGAAGCTACGCGGTTCATGGGGGCTACTGGGTAACCAGAATATTGATTTGTATTCGTATTATGCATTGGTTTCTACCGGAAAGGATTACGGTTTCAATAATACGGATCTTTCTTCAGGGGTTGCACAAACAGCTATCAGTAATCAGAACCTGAAATGGGAGACGACAGCTATCGGTGACTTCGGTGCTGACTTGACGCTCTTCAACGGTTTCAACGTGACATTCGACTGGTACAAGAAAAGAACGTATGATATCCTTCGTAAGGCACAAGGAAATGCACTTTTGGGACTTGATGCTCCATATATTAATGACGGGGAAATGGTGAATAAAGGTATCGAGGTTTCTTTGGGCTATAACGGCTATGTTCGTGACGGATTCTTTGAAGGGTTGAGCTATAATGCTAATGTTTACTTCGACCGCTCGCGAAATACATTGACGAAGTATGGTGCAGACTATATTACAAATGGCTTGATTTGTAGTGAAGGGCTTCCATACGAATCTTTCTATGGTTATAAAGCGATCGGTATCTTCAAAGACGACGACGAAGTACGGAATTCTCCGAAGCAGTTTAACGATAATACGCAGGCCGGTGATATTAAATATGCCGACATAAGCGGTCCTGATGGTGTGCCTGATAATGTAGTCGATGAATACGACCGTACCATTATCGGAAACCGTTTCCCAAATTTCGAGTATAGCGTAAGCCTCGGTGCAAGCTGGAGAGGATTCGACCTCTCTTTGCTTGGTCAGGGAGTCTCCGGAGTAGATCATTATGCAAGCGGTTGGGGATTGCGTCCGTTCTATCAGGGAACGCCTATCTCTCAGGATTATATCGATAATATGTGGACGGAAGAACATACGAATGCTAAATATCCTCGTTTGTATTTTGCTGATATGGGTGGAACGAAGAACCAACGTGAAAGTACGTATTGGTTATATGATGGCTCTTATTTCCGCTTGAAAAACTTGACATTTGGCTATACGTTGCCGAAAGCATTGACACAGAAAGCCAAGATACAGCGTTTGCGTGTCTACTTTTCGGGTGATAATCTGCTTACCTTTACCAAATTTCCTCAAGGTGGAGACCCCGAACGAAACTACAATTCGACGAAAGGGACACGTTTGGTTTATTATCCTCAGAATCGTATTATCTCATTTGGTATAAATTTGGATTTCTAAAAAATAATATAGAATATGAAACTTACGAAAATATCATATATATCATTGCTGATCGCATCTTTGGTTGCTGCGCCTTCTTGTACGGGAGTGCTCGACACACCCCCGACGACCTCACCTTCGGAAAGCATCTTCTGGCAGTCGAAGGGAGATTTCGAATCCGCATTGGCTGGATGTTACAACGCCATGCAGGCAAAGACTTTGTCATACGGGATTTTGGCTTATGATGGTCTCACGGATAATGCATATGGGAGCGCAAGTAGTTCATACGTATATCGCTGCGATATGATTCAGTCGGACAATATCGACCCTTCGATGGAAGGATTTATTCCCGAACTTTATGACGAGGCATACGGGGCGATTGCTACAATTAATATATTCTTGGATCGTCTGGCCAAATATGAAGGAACGGACATGGAAGATGTGCGCGGACAATTTGAGGGGGAAGCTTTGTTCCTGCGTTCTTATTGTTATTACTTGCTTTATCTCTGTTATGGTGAAGTTCCTTATGTGACTGAGCCATTGACGATCGACACACAGAACATGCCGAAGAGTGAGTTGGAAACGGTTTATACGAATTTGATTGGTGATTTACAGAATGCTATCGATCTTTTGCCAGAACAGACCTACAAGGAAGCCGGAGGCCATGCGACCAAATCTGCTGCAAAGGCATTGAAAGCACGAGTTCTTATGTTTCATGCGTATGGAGAAGATGGCAATATCCAGAACCGTGACGAGGTGCAGGAAGCATACGACTTATTGAATAGCATTAGTGGTTATTCATTGATGCAGCGTTACGGGGATAACTTTATGGCAAGTACTCAGGAAGCAAGTGACGAGATATTGTTCTCGATAAAATTCCTTGCACCTAATAATTATACAGACTTCGACCACAAATATGGGAATTACGCTCCGATCCGTCCGGTTCAGAACTTGAGCGACGAATTCGAGGAAGGTGATGAACGGTTGGATCAGATCATCGCGTTCGATGATAAATACCAATGGCCTGGAGGCGAAGTCGTATCGTTGAATAAGAGCGATTTGAAAAAAGCGGTTGTGAAATGGCTGACTCCTTTATTGAAAGACGGTGAGTCATGGGAGGCAAGTACTCGTAGCGAACAAGATATCGTATTGCTTCGTTGGGGTGAGTTGTTATTGTTGAAAGCCGAAGCAGCGAATGAGTTGGGGATAGCTGGTGCAGATCAGTTGGTGAATGAGGTCCGCCAACGTGCAGGATTATCAGGTTTGGGTGTAGGTTTAAATCAGTCTCAGATGCGTGAAGCGATTCGTCATGAGCGCCGTGTGGAAACTCCTTTCGAATTAATTCGATATTATGATATGAAGCGTTGGCGTATCATGGATAAGCTGAACGGAATAGAATTGGATCCGTTATTGGCAGGTCATATTCCGGCTTGGTCCGAAGCTCATTTCTATTTCCCGTTACCTCAGGAACAGATCGATTTCTCGAATGGGGTTTTGGTTCAGAATCCTAATTATTAAATTCTTTTGAAAATACTTAATATGGGAAGCGTACTTGAAATGGTGCGCTTCTCTTTGTTAATCTTGTTTATCTATGATCTTTATGTGTTCGGGTAAACAAGATTTCTTATAATAAGACAAGCTTAAAATTGAATATTAGAATATGAAGTACTTGTTTGTTGCATGCTTATTGTGTTTGTCCGTTCTGTCGGCTGTGGCGAAAGTGCCTGCTATGAATAAGATTCGGCTGACGAACAATTGGGAATATCTGAAAGGTGATTTGGGGGGAATCTGGGAGGCTGTACGTCCTGCCGCACCCGGCAGTTCGGAGGCGGTTCCCATCTGGCAGCCTGTTACGTTACCTCATTGTTTTAATGCCGAAGATGCTGTTGATCCGGACGTGAATTATTATGAAGGTCCGGGATGGTATAAAACTTTGCTGGCGATAGACAATCCCTATCGGAACGGGCGGATCGTACTCGATTTCGACGGGGCGGGACAGAAGACGGATGTCTATGTCTATACGACTCATGTCGGTAGCCATGTTGGCGGTTATGACAGTTGGAATGTAGATATTACGGATGCGGTAAAAGCATTTCTCGGCAGTAAAGATGCGGAACGTTTCAAAGGGAAAGTACCTTTGTCGATCCGTTGCGATAATTCACGTGATCTGGAAATGATACCATCCGATCTGGCTGATTTCAATATCTATGGTGGTCTGTACCGGTATTTGAACTTGGTGTACCTGCCTGAAGTTTCTTTTGAACAGATTCGTTTGGAATCTTCCCTCTCTTCTAACTTGAAAGAAGGTATATTGAAGGTGAAAACTTCGTTTTATAATCCGGAAGATATAAGGAAGGCGGATGTGACCGTTTCCGTTTACGATGTGGACCGTAAACCAGTCTTCTCGAAAACACTGGAAGGAATACTTCCTTTGGGTGACCAGCTTTTAGCAGAGATGAAGATCAAGAATCCGGTATTGTGGGACGTGGATGTGCCACAACTCTATACTTGCGAGTTGACTGTAAAGACACCGGATCAGACTTTCACGACGGAAGAACGCTTCGGTTTCCGCCATACGGAGTTTAAGGACAAAGGTCCATTCTTCCTGAACGGCAAACGTTTGCTGTTGCGAGGTACGCATCGCCATGAGGATCACGCTGGTGTGGCACAAGCCATGACGGAAGATATGATGCGTCGTGAAATGCGGATGATGAAAGATATGGGCGTGAACTTTATCCGTTTAGGACATTACCAACAATCTGAAATCATTCTGGACCTTTGCGACGAATTGGGCATTCTGGTATGGGAAGAAATTCCTTGGTGTCGGGGCGGTCTTGGAGGCGATGTCTACAAAAAACAAGCCCGTCGGATGCTTGCTAATATGATCGTCCAGCATCATAATCATCCGGCTGTCATCATCTGGGGGTTGGGTAATGAGAATGACTGGCCTAACGATTTCAATACGTTCGACAAGAGTGCGATCCGTGCTTTCATGAAAGAGTTGCACGACATGGCGCACCGTTTAGACGACACACGTATGACGGCGATCCGCCGGTGTGAATTTTGTAATGATATTGTTGATGTCTATTCACCTTCTATCTGGGCTGGTTGGTATCGGGGTGTCTTTACCGATTATAAATCGATCTCAGAACAGGAGATGCAGAAGGTAAAACACTTCCTGCATGTAGAGTGGGGAGGTGACAGCCATGCCCGTCGTCATTCGGAAGATGCTTTTTATAATCTGAAGAACATCGAGGCAGGAAAGGGCGGTGATGAACGTGCCGGCGATGCTTCCTTGTATGGTGGCGTTCCACGTGCTTCGCGCGATGGCGATTGGTCGGAAAGTTATGTGGTCCGTCTGATCGACTGGCATCTGAAAGAGCAGGAGACGATGCCGTGGCTGACCGGTACAGCCTACTGGCCTTTTAAAGATTTTTCGACTCCGGTCCGTCCCGACAATCCTGTCCCTTATGTCAATCAGAAGGGGGTGGTTGAACGCGATTTTACTCCGAAAGAAAGCTACTATGTGTTCCAGTCTTACTGGACGGAGAAGCCGATGATCCATATCTACGGTCATACCTGGCCGGTTCGCTGGGGTGGAAAAGATGACCGCAAGGAAATCTTGGTATATTCTAACTGCGACGAAGTGGAGCTTTTTGTCAATGGTGTGAGCCAGGGTGTGAAACGGCGTAATAGTCAGGATTATCCGGCTGCCGGGTTGCGCTGGAATTGTGTTTATCAGGAAGGCATGAACGAAATACGGGCTGTCGGTGTAAAGAAAAAGGAGAAGAAGGAGGTTTCTGATGTCATTCGTCAGGAATACCAGACTGCTAAATGGGATAAAGAAGCCGCTTGCCAAGTGAGCTTGCTTTCCGAAGAGGGAGATACGGCTTTGGTACAGGTACAACTGATCGATAAAAACGGCATCCGTTGTCTCAGCTCCAAAAAGCAGATTACGTTTGAGATTGCCGGAGATGGCAGCCTGATCTGCAATTTAGGAACTTCGACCGGTAGTCGTAAAGTACAGGCGTATAATGGTCGTGCCCTGATCCGTATCAAACGGAACGAGGGTAATAGCGTGGTTGCTGTTAAATCGGAAGGCCTGCCGACTGCATTCCTGGAATTGAAGAGTCCCAAGTAGGGGTAGGTCGTTTTTTGATTGTAAACTGGAAAAAAACGTAGAGACGTCCCGCCGTGTTTTAATTTACGGCGGGACTTTTTATCCGGGTTGCACTAAGTTAAAAGTAAGGGGTGGATTATGAACGGCTGCTTATTATAAAAAATAGGTGAGTGAATTGAATTGCTGGATGTCTGGATTATATTATATTTGCAAAAAGTAAATAAAGAACGAATGGATAATATGAAACCCCTGAACCCCATTCAGAAAACGGTTGTTGGCGTTCAGTTCCTTTTTGTGGCGTTTGGTGCGACTGTTCTCGTTCCTCTGCTGGTTGGCCTTGATCCTTCTACCGCCCTTTTTACTGCTGGTATCGGCACGTTGATCTTTCATTTGGTGACGAAAGGGAAAGTTCCTATTTTTCTGGGAAGCAGTTTCGCTTTTGTGGCGCCTATCATAAAGGCGACGGAATTGTATGGGTTGCCCGGTACGATGTCCGGCCTGGTGGCTGTGGGGACCGTCTATGGGTTGATGAGCTTGTTGGTCCGGTGGAGAGGAATCGGTTTTATCAAGCGGCTTTTTCCGCCGGTGGTGATCGGGCCGGTTATTATTCTGATCGGCCTCTCGCTGGCAGGCTCAGGTGTGAATATGGCAAAAGAGAACTGGCCGTTGGCGCTGGTAGCCCTGCTTTCCGCTATTCTCGCCTCTATGTTGGGTCGGGGAATGTTGAGATTGATCCCTATCTTCTGTGGAATCATCGTCGGATATCTGACTGCGAGTCTGTTCGGCTTGATCGACTTCAAGCCTGTGATAGAAGCTCCTTGGTTTGCATTTCCGCAATTTGTAAAGCCTTCATTGTCGTGGGAAGCGGTTATTTTTATGATTCCGGTGACGATTGCTCCGGTGATCGAACATATAGGCGATGTGTACGCAATCAACGAGGTGACGGGCAAGGATTTCGTAAAAGATCCGGGACTTCACCGCACGATGTTGGGAGACGGCCTGGCATGTATCGTCGCCGGATTGATCGGCGGTCCTCCCGTCACGACCTATTCGGAGGTGACAGGAGCTATTTCGCTGACAAAGATTACAGACCCGGCCGTTATCCGTATTGCTGCTGTAAGCGGTATCGTCTTTTCTGTGTTTGGGAAGGTCAGCGCGTTGCTTAAATCGATTCCCGCCGCCGTGTTGGGGGGCATCATGTTGCTGCTGTTCGGAACGATTGCCGCTGTCGGCATCAACAGCTTGATCCAGAATCGGACCAATCTGGGCGACACTCGCAACCTGATCATCGTCTCATTGATCCTGACTTTCGGGATTGGTGGTGCTGCCATTGAATTTGGCGGTTTCACGATGGCCGGTATCGGGCTTTCGGCTTTACTGGGAGTCTTTTTGAACCTGGTGTTGCCTAAGAGCAAGACTCTACCGTAATTTTCAATTTTCAACTCTCAATTATCAATTAATTGTTACCTTTGTGCCGCTTTTTACGTGAAGAAGCGGAAATATGTTTAATCAGTATTGGTAAAGGGGAATCTGTCTATGCAAAAATCTGACTGCATCATCGGTGTGGAGCATGTGTCTAAATTCTTTGGAGACAAGGCCGTATTGAATGATGTGAATTTGTCTGTCCGTAAGGGCGAGTTTGTAACCATTCTGGGGCCGTCCGGTTGCGGGAAGACGACATTGTTGCGTCTGATTGCCGGATTCCAGACAGCTTCTGAGGGTATAATAACCATTGCGGGGAAAGAAATTACGCAAACACCCCCTCATAAACGTCCAGTTAATACTGTATTTCAGAAATACGCTCTTTTCCCTCATCTGAATGTCTTCAATAACATCGCTTTCGGCCTGAAGCTGAAAAAACTTCCGGCTGTCGTGATTGAGAAAAAGGTGAAGCAGGCCCTCAAGATGGTAGGAATGACCGATTATGAGTACCGTGATGTGGATTCCCTTTCCGGCGGACAGCAACAACGTGTCGCGATTGCCAGAGCTATCGTGAACGAACCGGAAGTGCTCCTGCTGGACGAACCGCTGGCGGCTCTTGACCTCAAGATGCGCAAGGATATGCAGATGGAGTTGAAGGAAATGCATAAGTCTCTCGGAATCACCTTTATCTATGTTACTCACGATCAGGAAGAAGCACTCACCCTGAGCGATACGATCGTCGTGATGAGCGAAGGGAAGATCCAGCAGATCGGGACGCCTATTGACATTTATAACGAACCGATCAACTCCTTTGTCGCCGACTTTATCGGCGAAAGCAATATTCTGAACGGACTGATGATCAAAGATAAGTTGGTATCCTTTGCCGGGCATGAGTTCGAATGCGTAGACGAAGGTTTCGGCGAACGGACCCCGGTAGATGTCGTGCTCCGCCCGGAAGACATTTATATTTTCGAGCCGTCTGAAGCCGCCATGCTGACCGGGACGGTTACCTCCTCCATTTTCAAGGGCGTTCACTACGAGATGATGGTGCAGACGCCGGAAGGCTATGAGTTCATGGTACAGGACTACCATTGTTTCGATGCCGGGCAGGAAGTCGGTTTGCTGGTCAAACCATTTGATATCCATGTGATGAAAAAGGAACGTATCTGCAATACGTTCGAAGGAAAGATGGTGGATGCCACGCATGTGGAATTTTTAGGCTGTACGTTCGAATGCCGAGAGGTATCCGGCATTGACTCGGAAGCACCCGTGCAGGTCGAAGTAGATTTTGACCGCGTCATTCTGGAAGACAACGAGGAAGACGGCCGTCTGACCGGTGAAGTGAAATTTATCCTCTACAAAGGCAACCATTATCATCTGACGGTGTTTACCGACTGGGACGAAGATATCTTTGTCGATACGAATGATGTTTGGGACGATGGCGACCGGGTCGGAATCACGATCGCTCCCGAAAATATACGGATTGTTCAATCAACTAAAAAGGAAGGAAGTGATAAGTAAGATTTCAGCTTTTTTTATGCGGCGTAAGAACTGGACGATTCCTTATGCCCTGTTTTTGGCTGTCTTTGTCGTAATGCCCTTGTTGTTGATCGTATTATATGCGTTTACAGATGCCGACGGAGCGTTCACTTTTGCTAATTTCCGTAAGTTCATGGTACACCCCGAAGCGATGAATACGTTCGTCTATTCGATCGGGATTGCTATTATCACCACACTTGCCTGTCTCATCCTTGGCTATCCGGCAGCTTATATCCTGAGCCAGGAGCGTTTTAACACTTCCCGGACGATGGTCGTGCTATTCATCCTGCCGATGTGGGTGAATATCCTGATCCGTACGCTGGCTACGGTAGCATTGTTCGATTTTCTGAACCTGCCGTTGGGAGAGGGGGCGTTGGTTTTCGGTATGGTGTATAACTTTCTCCCGTTCATGATCTATCCGATTTATAATACGTTGCAAAAGATGGACCGCAGCCTGATCGAGGCGGCCCAGGACTTGGGAGCCAATCCGTTTCAGGTCTTTATGAAAACGATTCTGCCTCTTTCGATGCCCGGCGTGATGAGCGGGATCGTCATGGTTTTCATGCCGACGGTTTCCACGTTTGCCATTGCCGAATTACTGACGATGAATAACATCAAACTGTTCGGTACGACCGTGCAAGAAAATATCTATAACGGTATGTGGAATTATGGAGCGGCGCTTTCTCTTATTATGCTGTTGCTGATTGGTGTTACCATCCTCTTTACGAATGAAGAGGACAGTGCTTCGAACGAAGGGGGAGGTGTGATATGATGACGAAATGGATGGCAAAAGGGTATTTGTGGCTACTGTTGGTGCTGCTATATTCCCCGATTCTGATTATTATGATTTTCTCGTTTACCGAAGCGAAAGTCTTGGGAAACTGGACGGGATTTTCAACCAAATTGTATAGTTCGCTGTTTACAGGAGGCGTGCAGCGTTCGTTGGTGAGTGCGTTGTGGAATACGTTCGCCATTGCGATGATCGCGGCGACCGTCTCCACGCTGTTGGGTAGTATTGCGGCTATCGGTATTTTCAACCTGCGATCACGGACCCGCCAGGTAATGAATTTTGCCAATGCGATCCCGATGATGAATGCAGATATTATTACGGGCGTATCCCTTTTCCTGCTGTTCGTGAGTTTTGGCGTTTCACAGGGATTCACGACGGTCGTGCTGGCGCATATCACGTTCTGCACGCCCTATGTGGTGCTGAGTGTCATGCCACGCCTGAAAAAGATGAACCAGAATGTCTATGAGGCGGCGCTCGATTTGGGGGCGACTCCTTTCCAGGCGTTGCGCAAGGTGATCCTGCCGGAGATTCGTCCGGGCATGATCAGCGGCTTTATACTGGCTTTTACGCTTTCGATCGATGATTTTGCCGTTACCATCTTTACGATCGGCAACGAGGGACTGGAAACCCTATCGACCTTTATTTATGCGGATGCCCGCAAAGGGGGACTGACACCGGAGTTGCGTCCGCTGTCAACTATCATTTTCGTGACGGTGCTTGTCCTTTTGATTGTGATTAATAAACGGGCGGAGAAGTCCAAAAGTTAATGGAGAAAAGCAGGAAATGAATAAACTGATTACAATAATAGCGAGTTGCCTCTTTCTTTTGACTTTCATGTCTTCATGCAATCGTACGGATGAGGAGCGCAGTCATATTCTGAAAGTCTACAATTGGGCAGACTATATCGACGAGGATGTCTTGGCCGAATTTCCCGCTTGGTACAAGGAACAGACCGGCGAAGATATCCGGATTATCTACCAGGTGTTCGATATCAATGAGATCATGCTTACCAAAATCGAACGCGGGCATGAAGATTTCGACCTGATCTGTCCGTCCGAATATATAATCGAACGGATGTTGAAGAAAAACCTTCTTGTCCCGATAGACCGCAATTTCGGAAAGACACCGGATTATCTGGATAATGTCTCTCCCTATATCCGCGGGCAACTGAACAAGCTAAGCCAGCCGGGACGGAAAACGACCGACTATGTCGTCCCTTATATGTGGGGAACGGCTGGGATTTTGTATAACAAGCAGTTCGTGGAGGAGAAAGAGGTCGAAAGCTGGGAGTGTCTTTGGGATTCGAAGTTCAGAAACAAGATATTGATGAAAGACAGCTATCGTGACTCCTATGGTACGGCCATTATCTACGCCCATGCGAAGGAACTGGAAGATGGGACCGTGACGGTCGAGCAACTGATGAACGACAATTCTCCTGAAGCGATCGCCATAGCCGAAGAACTTCTGAAAAAGATGAAACCCAACATTGCCGGTTGGGAAGCCGATTTCGGCAAGGAAATGATGACGAAAGGCAAAGCCTGGCTCAATTTTACCTGGAGCGGCGATGCGGTCTGGGCGATGGACGAAGCGGAGGCTGTCGGGGTGGAACTGGACTATGAAGTGCCCCGAGAAGGCAGCAATATCTGGTATGACGGCTGGGCGATCCCTAAATATGCCCGTAATGTAAAGGCGGCCAGTTATTTTATTGATTATCTTTGTCGTCCGGACGTCGCTTTGCGGAATATGGATGCCATCGGTTACGTCAGTGCCATTGCGACTCCCGAAATTATGGAAGCCAAGATCGATTCGACAATCGAGAAAGTTTCCGACTTGAGTTATTTCTTCGGTCCCGGTGCGGATAGCATCCGGATCAATCCGGTACAATACCCCGACCGCAAGGTGGTAGAACGTTGTGCCATGATCCGCGATTTCGGAGATCGGACGGAACTGGTTTTGGAAATGTGGAGCCGCGTGAAAGGAGATAACTTGAATACAGGGATCGTCTTGCTGATCTTTGCCGTGTTCGGAGTGTTATTTGTCTGGCTGGTATATCGCAGGATACGTCAATATAAACAGCGGCAACGGCATCACCGGCGTCGTCGCCGCTGGTAGTAAATAGTTAGAATCAAAATTGTCGATTATCAATTGTCAATTAAAAGAAGGTCATGGAAGGCATAAAAAATTTGGTTATAGATTTTGGCGGCGTGATTATCAATCTCACCCGTAATCGGTGCATCGAGGCATTCGAGAGTTTGGGGGTCGCGAATATACGCGAGCAGATTGTCAATAACTACCAGCATAAGGATCTGTTCATGAAGATCGAGCTCGGTTCCATTACGGTAGCAGAGTTTCGCGAGGGTATCCGTCATCTGACCAGACAGCCTTTGACGGACGAACAGATAGATGCCGCCTGGATCGCCATGCTCGATGATGTTCCGGATTATAAGCTGGATCTTTTGCTCGACCTCCGCAAGCGTTACAATACGATGCTGCTCAGCAATACGAACGAGATTCATTGGGAGTGGTCGGAAAAGACCTGTTTTTCCTATAAAGGCCACCATGCTTCCGACTTTTTCAATCATATTTATCTTTCCTACCGCCTCCATCTGCTGAAACCCGATGCCGAAATTTTCGAATATGTCCTGCAAGATGCCGATATCCGTCCTGAAGAAACACTTTTCATAGATGATGCCGTCCCCAATTGCCGTACGGCGGAATCACTAGGATTCCATACCTATACGCCGCAACCTCGTGAAGACTGGTCGCATTTGTTTGGAATTATGAATCATAAATCATAAATCTCTCACATTTAATATATTGTATGATGTCCCTACGTCATACACATCGTTACCGTCCACCTTCTTGATATAGTTTACAACACGGATGGTAACGGGAAGGATGATTACTTCATAGAGGGATTTCAGAACCGCCTGTGTCCCGATCATAATGAAAAGTTCGCCTATCGGTATCAGTCCGGCGAAAGCGATCGGGAAAAAGATCATCGAATCGGCACTCTCGCCGACCAAAGTGGAGACGATGGCCCGTAAAGAGAAATTCTTTCCGGCTGAAGCAATCTTCATCTTACTCATCACGTAAGCATTCAGGAACGAACCGACAAGAAAAGCCATCAGGCTTGCTATGGCGATGCGCGGTGCCATTCCGAACACGAAGTTGAAACCTTCTTCGCCTTCCCAAAATGGGGCGGCAGGCAACATTACCGCCAATTGCGCAAATCCGATTACAAGGAAATTAGAAATGAATCCGCTCCAGATAATCAGGCGTGCCTTCTTGAATCCCCATACTTCGGCGATACAGTCATTGATGATATATGAGATCGGGAAAACGATCAGTCCGGCAGTCGCTGTGATGCCGAATACCTGGATAACTTTTGTTTCTAACAGGTTTGAAGCTACCAGGCAGATATTGAACAGGATGCCTAACAGCATGAATGGTACGGTTACAGTAGATGTCTTCTGCATATTTCTTGTTTTTAACGAGGTTTATCAAGCACTCGGTGAATAATATAAAGGAACGTTTTTGGTATTCCGAGGGCAAAGATAGTGATATTTTTATTTATGCCTATTATATGTGACAGCCGAATGAGGCGATAAGCAGCCTTAAAACCAACAGAAAGAGAATCGCCATTTCTCTGTCACTCTATCACATTTTGTCTTGTATGTGTTGATATCCATGTTGTGCAAGGTGTGGTACATGCCGGATTCATGTATCACGCCTGTATCACACTGTGTCACACATCCGACTGGGATTTTAGCAATATATATATGATCTTTCTGCTAAGTATGTATCTTAATTACAAAGGATTAGTATGATATGGCTCCGAACACCCGGGTGTACCCTTTTCGGACATCCGGGTGTGGGGGGTGGTAACATCCGGGTGTAGAAAGCCGGAAGATGGGGGTGTTGCCAACCATTTCTGCTTGCTTTCCGCTCTTTTTCTGCTTGTCTTTAGTAAAAAAGTGCCTTAGGACGGTAAAATGGCTTCTGCATAAATGCATATCGGTACGTTTCCTTTCGTTTTGTGGATAGATGTCTTCCTGCCTGAATCAGAACCGGTGAGAATAGGTCAGGCCGATGCCATGACGGTAGTTGATCGGATCGTATACATTGAAGGTATGGTAGCGATAATAGAGCTGGATGCGGTTTTGGGGGTCCATCCGGTAGTCGCAGCCTGCGGAATAACGGATTTTATCGGCACGCATCTTCCCGTTGTAGCCTACGTTGTTAAAAGGCTCTACATATATGAAAGGTTCGAATCCCGAAGAGGCGATCCGGTAGGAGAGGGTGAACATGCTGCGGAGGTAGTTGGTCGGATGCAGGCCATTTTTCTTGTATGTGCTCTGAAAGCGTTCCCGGACTGCAATTTTAAATGTCCCGAACCGATGCGAACCGGAGGCGTACAGGTAATACCGGTTGCGCAGTTCCTCCGATGCCTTGTAGCGGACTAATGACATATAGCCGGCTCCCACCCGTAAGTTCGGCAAAATGCGATAATTGATTTCTCCTGTGGTAAGGAACCATCCGGCTTCCCTGAAATCGTCTCGCGGACGGATATCTTCTTCCAGGACGAAAGAGAAACGTTTGTATATTTTTCCGGACAGGCTGACTTTTAGTGCAACTCCCGTACCTTCCATCGCCAGGAGCGGAGGGCAGATGGATAGGAGCAGGAAGGAAAAACAACAGATAATTACTTTCATGGCAGAATATGGCGTTTGTTATCTTGACAAAAGTATAAAAAAATGAAGTTCCTTTTACATAAATACCTGATAATTCTGGATTATAATTTCCCTGAGAGGCTGTTTGGTTTTTGTGTCCAATGATTTGAGATGGCCGGGAGGACGTTTAAAGTTGCCGGTCGGGATATTTTAGTAGATGTTGGCCATGCTAACCAGTGGCTCGTACAGTTTCTCTATATCTTGGGTGTCCAGTTCGATGGTGAGCTGGTCACCGGGGAGTATGGTTTGTCCGGCGGGGGAGATGTCTTTGCAGTCGCGGTGGATATTCATGATTACGCAATGGTTGGGAAGTTCGAGCGTATCGACCTCCTTGCGGTCGAAATAGGCTCCGGCCATCACTTCCACGTCCAAAGTCAGCCGCTTCTGCTCACGGAAGGCCGGTTTGTTGATCATCTCTTCATAGAACATTACGTTGAATGGCTTTATTCCCAACAGTTCCGTGAAATAATAGGTGAGTCCTCCTACGACGATGGAAGGATAGAAAACTTCGAAATGCCCTGTGATCTCCGTAATCAGGATAATGGCTGTGATAGGAGTGCGCACGACGGCGACCAGGAAGGCGCCCATTCCGATCAGCATGACATAGCTCACACTTTCCATCCCGACGATCCCGTGTTGCACCAGGATGAGGGCATAGAGCTTACCGGTCAGTCCGCCTGTCACCAGAGTCGGGATAAAGCTCCCTCCCGGCAATCCGGAGGAGAAGGAAAAAACGGTAAATACCATGTGCAGGAACATCATCCCTGCAATCCAATAGATATTGCTGTTGCCGCCTTCCGCCTGCTGCATCAGGAACTGCTCGCCTCCGGCGGTCAGATCAGTGACCGTCAGCGAAATGATGTACGCCATGCCCAGAAGACCTAACAGCTTGATATATTCGGGTTGCCGGATGGCCGGGTACATTCGTTTGGCGTATAGCATCAGCAGTGAATAGAGTTTGCCGAAAACCGATACGATGACGGCAAACAGGATATACAGCTTGATATGCAGTTCCATCGACAGGTCGGGCACGATGGCCTGTATGCCGTGGTACGGGTTGATCGGGAAAATCGTACTGGCGATCGCTCCGGCGACGACACCGGCCAGGATCGTCGTGATAGCCGTTTTCGGAGCATCGAAACGTTCGATCGATTCGATCACCAGCGTAGCGGCGGCAAGAGGAGCGGCAAAGGCAGCTGCCAGTCCTGCGCCTGCGCCTGCGGCAAGGAGCTGTTTGCGTTCGCCACTCAGGATATGTCCCCATTTGCTGACCAGGTCACCTATGTAGGAACCCATTTGTACGGAAGGCCCCTCGCGTCCCATCGAGAGACCGCTGCTGAGTGTCAGCACACCGCCCGCAAACTTAGCCAGCAGTTGGCGAAAGGAATGTGCATACTCGATGCGTCCGTTGATCGCACCCCGTGTCTGTGAAATGCCTCCGCCTCCGATGTAAGGCCACCGTCTGGCCATCCGGGCGACGAAGCAGAGGATACCCCATAGGGCAAGGAATAAGACGATATGGTAATACCAGGGAGGCGAAGACTGGAAGAAGTTCTTCCGCATATTGAAGAATAGTTGCAGCAGATAGTGGTAAGGAACCGCCACCAATCCGGTCAGCAATCCTACGATCAGACTCACGAAATAGAGTCTGGCATCTACCAGTTTCAGCTTTACTATCCGATTAATCTTCATCTCCCCTTAAACAGGGAGCGAAGGCCGTTGGTTTAACTTTCAATTCTCAAAAGCATCGGATATATCCCAACGAATAAGTCTCGTACAGGTTATCCTTCATTCCGTGTGTATACCGGAAGGAGATTATGTTTTTCTTGATCTCGTATCTGAGGTTGTTGCGCCAATGTATGGGGCGGTCACCGTTGTTTTCGTATCCGTAGAACCCGGCCAGGTTGGTGGCGAGCGTGAAGCCTCTGTATTTACCAGTGAACCCGACTCCGTATGAGATGGCGTCGTTCTGGCGATGCACCATGTCGTTCGTCATCCAGCAATAGAACCCGGCGAGCGCCTGCATACGGATCGAGGCCTTCCCGTCGGCACTTTTCCACAGGTTACGCCCCACGTTTACGTCGAACCAGTAGGAGGCGGCATCGGTAAAACGGGCGTCGCACAGGCGGCCTCCGCTGGCTGTCTTGATGTTGGCGCTAATGGTCGCGTCTACCCATTTCTCGCTTTTCAGGACTTGGAAAAAGGAGCTGATAACGATGTCGCCGTTATATTTGATCGGGCTTTCCGTCTCCACGGCAAAGCGTTCGTCACGCGTTTCCGGTGTCATCTTATATTTTTCCTTGAAGCACCAGTTCACTTCGATTCCCGCGCGCCCCCTGAAGAAGGGCAGCAGGGCACGCCCCACGATGTCCCAGGTCTTGTCACCCGTATAATAATGGTATTCGCCCCGTACTTCCACTTCGTACCGCTCGCTCACCCGTCCGTCCCTCATTTCCGGGATCGGAAATGCGTTCGGACCGAAATAGCGCGGAGAATATATGAGCAGTTCTGTTTTGTCGCGCCAACTGTCGGCATGGCTATAAGTGGCTGAAAAGACAAATACGAATGTTATCAATAATATTCGGGATAAATATTTCATCATGGATGTATTTTTTCTTAAGGCCACAAAAGTACATATTTCATATTGATTTAGTACATTTGCCTCAAACAAATCTTTAAACCATAAAGTACCATGAGACATTTACATTTTGGGAAGCTGTTTTTTGTTGTCTTTTCCCTCTTGTTAGCCTGTACGGTTTCGGCGCGTAAACCGATTAAAACATTACTGATCACAGGACAAAACAACCATAACTGGCAGGTGAGCCATGTTGTGCTGAAACAAATCCTGGAAAATTCCGGTCGTTTTGATGTGGACTTTGCTATCTCTCCCGAACAGGGCAAGGATATGTCCGGTTTTGTGCTCGACTTTAGCCCTTACCAGTTGGTAGTACTGGACTATAACGGAGATTCGTGGCCGGAGGAGACGAACCGCCGCTTCCTGGAATATGTGCAGAACGGCGGTGGTGTTGTCATTTATCATGCAGCCGACAATGCTTTCTCCAAATGGCCGGAGTTCAATAAGATCTGTGCTTTGGGTGGTTGGGAAGGACGTAATGAGAATTCCGGCCCTTATGTGTATTGGAAGGACGGAAAACTGGTCAAGGACAGTTCGGCGGGTCCGGGTGGTTCTCATGGACGCCAGCACGAATATGTGCTGAACGGGCGTGACAAGGTGCATCCGGTTGTGAAGGGCCTGCCTTTGAAATGGCGTCATGCCAAAGATGAACTTTACGACCGTATGCGGGGACCGGGCAATATCCGGGATATTTTGTACACAGCCTATTCGGATAAGGAAACAAACGGTTCCGGTCGTGAAGAACCGCTGGTCTTTACGGTCGATTACGGGAATGCTCGCATCTTCCATACGATGCTTGGCCATGCCGGTGCTACTACGGAAGATAATATAGCAATGCAGTGTACGGGCTTCCAGGTGCTTTTGCTTCGTGGAGCCGAATGGGCGGCAACCGGAAAAGTAACCCAGAAAGTCCCGAAAGATTTCCCGACGGAGACTACTTGTTCTTATCGGAAAGATTATAAGGAGAATTGACAATTATCAATTGTCAATTCTTAAAGCGGATATTCCTCGAACGCATACAATGCTGTAGACAAATATCTCTCGCCCGTATCCGGTAATAATGCTACAATCGTTTTCCCTTCGTTCTCCGGGAGCCGGGCCAGTTGCATGGCGGCATATACGGCTGCTCCGGAAGAAATGCCGACCAACAGGCCTTCCTTTTGTGCCAGTTCGCGTGATGTGCGGATGGCGTCGTCTCCTTCTACCTGGATGATTTCATCGACCACCGAGCTGTCGTAGGTTTTAGGGATAAAGCCCGCTCCGATCCCCTGTATCTTGTGCGGTCCGGGTTTACCGCCTGAGAGCACAGCCGAGTCGGTCGGTTCTACAGCTACGATTTTGACATCCGGATTGTGCGCTTTCAGTCCTTTGCCAACGCCGCTTACCGTACCGCCCGTTCCGACTCCTGCGACGAAGATATCGACTTTGCCGTCCGTATCGCGCCAGATTTCCTGTGCGGTTGTTTTAGCATGCCGGGCAGGGTTTGCTGGGTTTTCAAACTGTTGCAGGATAATGGAGCCGGGTGTTTCATCACGCAATGCTTCCGCTTTGGCGATGGCACCTTTCATCCCTTCCGTTCCGGGAGTGAGGATCAGGTTGGCTCCTAATGCTTTCAGTAGGTTACGACGTTCCAGGCTCATGGTTTCGGGCATTGTCAGTACCAATTTATAACCTTTGGCGGCCGAGACGAAAGCCAGTCCTACGCCGGTGTTCCCGCTGGTCGGCTCTATGATTGTTGCTCCCGGTTTCAGCAAGCCCTTTTCTTCCGCATCTTCGATCATTGCCAATGCAATGCGGTCTTTTACGCTACCTGCCGGGTTGAAATATTCCAGCTTTCCGATTACTTTCGCTTTCAGCCCTTTACTTGCGTTGAAGTTTGAGAACTCCAACAACGGTGTATTGCCTATGAGGTCAGTCAGTTTTTTTGCTATCATGGGTTATATTATTTATGATTTATGAATTCTCAATTGTCAGTTGAATTAATCAGTCGCTTCATTGTTTGCATTTTTGCTTCCGTTTCAAGCCATTCGCTTTCTGTTTCTGAAGAGGCAAGAATGCCTCCGCCTGCATATAAAACAAATGATCCGGGCAAGATGTTCATGCAGCGCAAGTTTACATATAGGTCACTCTTCCCTTCGGGAGCCAGCCAGCCGATAAAGCCTGAATAATAGCTCCGGTCGTAGCCTTCGTTCTCCCGGATAAAACGATACGTCTCTTCTTTGGGCAGTCCGCAGACGGCAGGCGTGGGATGGAGCCGTTTCAACAGTTCACCGAGTTTTTTATTATCAGGCAGTGGAAAGCTGAAGTCACTTCTCAAATGCGACAATTCGCCGGCGCGTACCGGGATCGGAGGAGTTTCTGTCGGTTTGATACCTAATGCTTGCAGTTGTTTGCGTATGTAAAAGGCTACATATTCCTGTTCTTCCCTGTTTTTGTCGTCCCATTCTATCGGTAGTTCCCCGTTTTGGAGAGGTTGGGTGCCGGCAAGGGCGACCGTATGCCATTTTCCTTTCTCGCCGGAGAGGATGATTTCAGGCGTACATCCGAGCCATGTACCTGTTTCGGGTGTATGGCAGAGATAAACATACGAATATTTGTACCGTCTGATTGCTTTATGGAAAGCGGCGGCAGGGGAGAAGTTGGCTCTGTCTGCCGGAATCGTCTGGCAGCGCGACAGCACGAGTTTCTCGAACTGCTTTCGGCGTAGCGGTTCGATGAAGGCATTGAAACGGCGGCTGTAGTCTTCCTTCGGGTTTTCGAGGAAGGAGACAAGCGTTTCACTATGATGGAATTCCTGTTCCGCAGGCATCAAGTATGAAACTTTTGTTTCCTCATCGGGCGGAAGTTTCTGGATGTCCGGCCGGATCAGTACGATTGGGTGCTGTTTGCTTACATGGAAGGGAGCAATGACGAAACCACTCTGTTCGTCCAGTTCCTCGATATGATAAAGAATACGTGCAGAACCGGAGGTCTGCATGGCGAAACGAGGCGATTCTCCTGGTATCCGCCAGAGTGCAAAACTCCGGTTCTTTCTGATCAATGTGTCGACTACGTTACAAATCCTTAATTCGTCTGGTGTCATTTCTTTTTTAATATGCTGTTGACTACACGGATGGATGATACCAATTTATCTGTGGATGTGAATACATCGACGTTCCAAACGTGCGAAGAGCGTCCTTTGTGAATGATGGTTCCGACGGCGCGAACGGTATCTCCTTCATGGGCAGATGACATATGGTTGCCACTGACTTGCATACCGACCACGATTTCGTCTGGTTTGGCCAGGATCATCGATCCTAACCCGGCAACCGTTTCGGCCAATGCGAGTGTCGCCCCGCCATGTAGGATGCCGAATGGCTGGCGGGTGCGTTCGTCTACCGGCATGGTCGCTTCTACACGGTCTTCGGATGCATATGTATATTGGATGCCGAGGTTTCCCATCAGAGCGTGTCTGGCACGCATATTCAACTGGTCGAGCGGTACTTCCGTCGGACGTATTTCAGCCAGGATTGTCCGTTCGACGGCCACGGCTACGCCTTCTTCTTCGTTGGTGAGTGTCGTCTTGTCCACACAAGCCTTCACCGAATCTTCCGCATTTCCCATCGCGATCCCGACACCGGCAAGTTGCAACATGGTCACGTCGCAAACGCCGTCGCCGATCGCGATCACTTCTTCCGGCGATACGGACAGTTTGGTCATCAGCACGCCCAAAGTGTTTCCCTTGTCGATGAACTGGGGAACGACTTCTAAGAAATAAGGTTCCGACCTGAATGCATCCAGCACACCGTCGAGGCGTTTTTTCCAATGATTCTCCAAACCGATGAGCGCTTCTTCGTCGTCACTTGCCAGCATACATTTGCAGGGCGGGAAATCGACGGCTTCGGCAAAGTTGTCGACACCGACAATCTGCATCTTGTTCAGGTTGGCTTCTTGGATGACATACTTGTTATCCGGTTTGTCCGTCAGGATGAAGTCTTTGTGATAGGTGAAGATGGCAAAGTCGTTTTTCTTTGCTTTCTTTTCGAAATAGGGGATCCATTCCGGATCGATGCGCTTCTCGAATAATAGTTCACCGGTCTGCACGTTGATGATCTGACCGCCGTTGTAAGAAAGAATGTAACCTCCGTAATGATTCAGTTCCAGCTTTTCAGCGATGGGCATGACTCCATTAGTCGGTCTTCCTGATGCCAATACGATATGTACCCCCATTTGCTGTACCTTCAGAAGGGCAGCCAGGGTACGGGGGCTGATCTCTTTCTGATTGTTGAGCAGCGTCCCGTCTACGTCGAGAACTAATAATTTATACTTCATGGCCTCTCTGTATTTTTTGTTAATGATACAAATATACGATATTTGAATTAAAAAGGGTATAAAATCGAAATAGATGCGGTAGTAGTTTCGATTTGGACTAATGGCTTTTTTACGAATATGACAATAAGAGGATCATGTCGGGGAAGGAGGTTGAACGGTGATCACCTGTCCGTTTTCCCAGATATATTCGTATAATTCCTTGTAGAAAGCATGCCGTGTTAGTGTCGGTGCGTCTCCCAAGATCATCAGTTTCATGCGGGCGCGGGTGATGGCGACGTTCATGCGGCGCAGGTCACCGAGGAAACCGATCCGGCCTTTGTCGTTGGCTCGTACGAGACTGATCATGATCACATCGCGTTCCTGTCCCTGGAAGCCGTCTACCGTGTGAGCGGTTATCAGGCGGCGGAAAGGTTTGAAGAAAGTGTCGCGCTTGATCAGTCCGCGGATATACTGAACCTGCGATTTGTAAGGTGAAATCAGACCGAAGTCGATGCTTTCATCCAATACCCGTTCTTTGCCGATCTTTTCGATATATTTCTGTAAGGTCGAAACGAGCAGTGTAGCTTCGTCTCTATTGATACGGCTCATGCTGTCGTCGAGCCGGTCTTCTTCGAAATGACAATCCGCCGTATCGAGCCAGACGACAGGCGTATCGAATTCCAAGATGCCGCGATGCTTGACTTCCGGTGCGGATTGTAGCTCGTCATGATAGAACCAACGGGAAGGAAAGCGCATGATGTCCTCGTTCATCCGGTACTGCGTTTTCAGAAGCGAGACTGTTTCGGGCTTCCGGTCGGTTATTTTTTGCATCAAGGTGTGGTCTAAGCCGCCGCGTGCCGCTTCTATACATTTGATGGTAGGAGGGAGCTGGTGATGGTCGCCCGCTAAGATGACCCGATCCGCTTTGCCGATTGCGATCCAGCAGGCTGCTTCGAGTGCTTGGGCGGCCTCGTCGATAAAGAGAGTTGTGAAGTTACGGTTGGTCAATACCCGGTTCGCCGATCCGACCAGCGTGCAGGCCACGACACGCGCCTCGTCGAACAATTCCGTGTCGATCTTCACTTCCAGTTCCGTCGCCCGGAAACGGAGACGGGAGAGACGGTTGCGTGCTGTTTCTTTTTCACCGTGGCTCTTTTTGCGGAGATTGGATTGTATCTCGCGGATCGCCTTGCGGATTCCCCATAGTTCGGCATAGTCGGGATGCGATTCGAAACGCCGTTCATAGGTGAAGGAAAGCATCTTGTCGTTTATGCGTGTCGGGTTACCGATGCGTAGGACATGAATGCCACGATCGACTAGTTTTTCGGATATCCAGTCTACGGCCGTATTGCTTTGGGCACAGACCATTACCTGATTTTCTCGGTGCAGAGTCTCATAGATCGCTTCAACCAAAGTGGTCGTTTTGCCAGTTCCGGGAGGACCGTGCACGATTGACACATCCTTTGCCGCCAATACATGGTTGACCGCCTCTTCCTGCGACAGGTTCAGCCAGGGAAAGCGCATAGGAAAAAATGTGCGCCGGCCGACGGGCGTTTTGCCTAACAGGACGTCCCGTAGGTAAGCTAACCGGTTTCCTTTCGCTTGGATAACGGTGGACAGGGCGTTGAACATTGTCTTGTAGCTGGTCTCGTCGAAATAAAGTTGGACGCCGATTTCACCAGCCTTCTGTATATCCGTAAGTGCGTTAGGAGAGGGCAGTACTACGACCATTCGGTCGTCTTGTACGTAACTGATGACGGTCGAGAAGTTCAGGTATTCGGGGTTTCCGCTTCCGTTTGTCGTGAAGAAGCAGACCGGACGGCCATATTCGAAATTGTGTTCGGTCTCTTTATCCTCCAGCCGTTCGATTTCTACGACGAGCTGGTTCAAGGAATTATAGTAACTCTTTCCTGGTACGACAGGATACCAGCACAGTCCTTGTTGGATGCGGCGGTGTATTCCGGTCCGTTCGATTTGTTGGCGGTACATCTCTTTTTCATATTCGAATTCTTTCTGCAGAAGATCGTACTGATGTTGCAGGTCTGCGGTCGGAGTCTTGAATTGAGTTGTCATCATTCTTTGTTTAATCGGGCGCAAACTTACATAAAAAAACGCAATCGGATAGGGGTTTTTCTCCTTTCCGATGTCATTAAATCAAATGGATGGTTATCTTTGTTTGTTAATTGGAAGGGTTAAAATAACTGAGTATGAAAAATAAAGTCCTATATGCGATAGTGTCTTTGTTGGTTCTGACAGGATGCGGATCGATGAAGAATATGAGTCGGGAAGACCGGGCTGGCGTAGGGGCCCAGATAGGCGCTTTTGTCGGATGGCTTTTCGGCGGAGCGGTCGGAAATTCCATAGACGATGATATCGGAGGTGACATAGGGGCGTTTGTCGGGACGGCGGTCGGAGGAATCGCCGGTGCGCAGATCGCTGCAAATACAGGCGACGAGATAAGAGTGGAGAAGAGGAATTCGGGGAATTATACACCGTCTTCGCATGTTCTCCTTCCCGATTTGCAGATCGAAGATATCTTATTGGAAGAGGACAGTGTCACCCGCGACGATAAGATCAATGCAGGTGAGACCTGCCGTATCTCCCTCGTGATTGTGAACAACAGCTTTCAGGATGCTTTGGACGTGGAACCGATAGTGAAAGTTGAGAAGGGCAGGTATTTGAAACTGTCCGAACCTGTCAAGATAGCCAAAATCACCCGTGATGACCGTATCATCTATAATGTCATGGTGCAGGCCTCCCCGAAGTTGCGTACAGGTGAAGCTGTGTTCAGCGTCCGTCTGAAAGAAGGGCGTGGCAACGGCACGGAAGAGGAAACCTTTACGGTTAAAACTGTCGGTGGTGACAAATGAGATCTTATCTGATGAGAGAATAAACCAGCCATACTGAAAGGAGGACGAATAAGACAAATATGGCTAAAAGTAATTTTATTTTGGATAGATGGTTGGCATCTGCTTTTTCTTTCTCTATAGTCTTTTTTCGAATTTCTTTCATTTCTTCAACGGATGTATCGGGTAGTTTGGTACTGCTCCCGATTTTCATGAGCCTGTTTCGGGTTTCCTTTAGGCGTTCTTTGCTTAATTTCCGGAGCTCGCGGTTTTCTTTGTCCCGTTGTAACATATCATTTATGCAGCCTAAAGTTCCCATAATTTATTAATTATTTATTAGATGAAACAAATGTACATTTTTCTGTCGGGTATTCCTTTATTTAATAAAGAAATAGTTCAAATTATCTATGTTCCGCAATCGAAATACCTATGTTTTGAAAAGGATGTCTTATCTTTGCAATATTAAAGTCAAAGAAGTCTATATTCATGGATAAAACAACTCAAACACAAATCATCAAACTAATACATCAGGAAGTGATTCCCGCTATCGGTTGTACGGAACCGGTTGCGGTCGCATTGGCTGCCGCTAAGGCTGCCGAGGTTTTAGGCTGTAAACCGGAGAAAACGGAAGTATTTCTGAGCGCCAACATCCTGAAGAATGCGATGGGTGTCGGAATTCCTGGAACCGGAATGGTCGGGTTGCCTATAGCGGTTGCTTTGGGTACGTTGATCGGCAAGTCTGCTTATGGTCTTGAAGTATTGCGTGACCTGACACCTGAAGCGCTTGCTGAAGGAAAGCAGGTGATCGAAGATAAACGGATTCATATCGCTTTAAAGGATAATGTCGACAAGCTCTATATCGAAGTGATTTGTTCAGCCGGAGATGAAACTTCGCGGGTGATAATCTGCCATGAACATACGAATGTCGTGTATGTGGAGAAGAATGGTGTGGTATTGACAGACCGGAGGAAAGAAGGTGTTTCCTGTGATGCTTCGGGCGATGAAGACGAATTGAGACTCTCTTTCTCTACTGTGTATGAATTTGCGATGGAAATGCCGCTCGATGAGATCCGCTTTATCCTGGAAACTGCCGATCTGAACCGGAAAGCAGCCGAGGCTTCACTGAAGGGAAATTTCGGACATACGGTCAGCAAGACCGTTTCCGGTGTATACGGACGTAAATATATGGGAGACTCTGCCTATACCCATATGCTGGCAATGACGGCTGCTGCCTGTGATGCCCGCATGGATGGCGCCATGATCCCGGTGATGAGTAACTCCGGTAGTGGAAACCAGGGGATTGCAGCGACACTTCCCGTCCTTTCTTTTGCCGAAGACATCGAATGTTCGGAAGAACAGTTAATCCGTGCCCTGATGTTAAGCCATCTGATGGTCATCTATATCAAGCAAAGCCTGGGACGCTTGTCCGCCCTTTGCGGTTGTGTGGTGGCCGCCACGGGAGCCAGTTGCGGCATTACCTATCTGATGGGAGGCGATAAAGTGCAGATTTCCTATGCAATCAAGAATATGATCGGCAATATTACCGGTATGATATGCGATGGGGCGAAGCCCAGTTGTGCCATGAAAGTTTCCAGCGGTGTTTCGACTGCTATGCTGTCTGCGTTGATGGCAATGGAAAACAAGGTGGTGACTCCGGTCGAGGGCATTATTGATGAGAATGTCGACAAGTCGATCATTAACCTGACTTCTATCGGTTCCAAAGGAATGGAAGCCACCGATAAGCTGGTATTGGATATTATGACCGGAAAATCCTGCTAACGGTAAGAATATGTTGACCGATATTCGTCTGTTGAGCCATCAATTGGCAAAGCCCCGGTTTAGGAGTCCGAAGGAATTGGTTGCCTGGATGGGAGCTGTCCAAGCACAGGAATATACGATGGCGAAATGGGCGGTCGGGACTCGCTTGAAGTCTTCTTCGTTGCGGGTGGTGGACGATGCGCTTGCAAAGGGAGAAATCCTGCGTACCCATATATTACGACCGACCTGGCATTTCATCGTAGCAGAGGATATCCGCTGGATGTTGCAATTGTCGGGAGGTCGTATACGGACAGCCTTCGATTCTTATGCAAGAAGCCGGAAGATGGAGATAACCGAAAGCTTCTATACGAAAGGTTGTAGATTGCTGGAACAATTGTTGGGTGGAAACAAGAGTTTGACAAAACAGGAGTTGATGGATGGGTTCGGTCGGGCAGGGGTCGAGACAGACAATCACTTGATACATTATTTTCTGGTCCGTGCTGAAACGGATGGCCTTGTGTGCAGTGGGGTAGATAAAAACAAGAAGCCGACCTATGCTCTGTTGGAAGAACGTGTGCCTCCGATGAAAGAACTCAGCCGCGAAGAGGCGCTCGCCCGATTGGCTACCCTATATTTTCAAAGCCATTCCCCGGCTACATTGTCTGATTTTGTCTGGTGGTCCGGCTTGGCGGCAACTGAGGCTCGACATGCGGTTGCATTGATCGAAACCGATCTGCTAACCGAAAAGTTTGATTCGGAAACTTTTTACCTGCATGTTACCTGTGACTTGAAGGCCTGTTGCCGGAAAGTGTTGCATCTGTTACCCTCGTATGATGAATATCTGATCAGCTATAAAGACCGGACGACCGTTATGCTACGCGAACATCATCATAAGGCATTCAATACTTTCGGTATCTTTTACCCCGTGATCCTGTATGAGGGCCGGATCGTTGGCAATTGGAAAAAAGATTCGAAGAAGAAAGCTCTTACTGTCGAAACTTCTTTGTTCGATGAATCTCTCGATCTCCCGGAAGATTTGCTGAAAAAGGCAGTCGATTATTATTGCTCTTTCCACGCTCAAAAGTCGGGATTCCACACTTGATTGTGGAATTTTTACACACTTTCCCCAATCCACTCCACACTTCCCCAATTTCTTTTGTATTATATGTATTATTTTTATTGGTTTGTATATCAGTGGTTTGTTTTAAAATATATCTTTATTTCTATTTCTGGCACGTCCTTTGCTATTTATTTGTCAGAATTAGATATTATCCTTCCCGAGATATTGTTTTCTGATTAGATATTTGATTAGAAAAAGCTTATCGATTTTAAATCCGCTTCGCCTGTGAAGGTAAAGCGGATTTTTTAATTTAGAACCATTTGATCTTTCTGAAAATGAAAAATGATAAAGCTGATAGTGTGATGGAGATCATGACGATGATGGCAAAGCCATGCGGCATATTTTCTCCGTAGATCGGGACGTTCATACCGTAGAAGCTGGCGATGAGGGTGGGAACCATCAGGATTATGGAGATAGAGGTCATGCGCTTCATGATGGTGTTCACGTTGTTGGAAATGATGGAGGCGAATGCGTCCATTGTACCGGTCAGGATATCGCTATAGATATTGACCGTGAGGTGCGCCTGTTTCAATTCTGTTTCCACATCTTCCACCAGTTCGTTGTCCATATAGACCGGTTCTTGGAAGATGCTTTGCAGTTTGGTGAGCATCACTTCATTACCACGGATGGATGTGTTGAAGTAAACCATGCTCTTTTCCAGCTTCATCAGACGAAGCAAGTCTTCATTACGGATACTTTTTTCCAGCGCCTTTTCGGCATGCGCCACCTCGTTGTTGATTTGTTTCAGATATTTCAGGAACCATACGGCGGACGAATGGATCAGACGCAGAATCAGGTCATATTTGTGACGTACGACGACCTCTTTGCGGCGGGTGTATCGGATAAAGTCCGGTATCAGTTCCGTCTTGTAGTAGCAAACAGATATGATGATTTCATTGTTCGTCATAATCCCCAGAGGGATGGTCGTGAAAGGGATTCCTTGTTCCTGGCTCTGTACCGGGATTCGAATAATGGTCAATAGCCAATTCCCTTCATATTCGATACGCGGGCGTTCGTCTGTATCGGCAATGTCGCTTAAGAAAGATTCGGGAACATTGAATTGGTTTGTCAGGTAATGGATATCTTCCGGTGTAGGGCATTCTACATTGACCCAGCTGTTTGGAAGCCACTGGTCTTTTTCCACAAAGCCGGCTTCACAATAAAGAAAAGTTCTCATTATTGCCTCCTTTCGTTTTTGTCAACGTACAGAGGCCTTGCTGTTTACCCCTGCGCGTTATTTGTTACTTACTGTTTTTATTTCTCGCGGAATACTGTCGTCCATAATTTATCATTACTTTTTACGGCTGCAAAGATAGAAAAATCCGGTAATAAATGTATATCGGAGGCGGATTTTTGTCAAGTCCGTGAGGCTGCATATTTGCGATAACGGTAATAGGCAATGCCGGCTAAGTCTGCTAGAAACCAACCGATAGGAATAGACCACCAAATACCGGTGACCCCAATAGAGGGAATGGATGCCAGCCAATAAGAAAGGACGACACGTGTACCTAAAGACAGAATGGTAAGCACGACAGACATTCCCGGCATACGGATGGCCCGGTAATAACCATAAAGGAGGAACAAGATTCCGATGCCTAAATAAAAAGCTCCTTCGATACGCAGGTATTCTGTTCCGATGCGAAGTATCTCAGCCTCATCCGGACGGACGAAAATAAGCATCAACGGCTTGGCAAAAAAGAAAACTAACAGCGAGATGATAAGGGAAAAGACGATCGTTATAAGAAATGCGCTACGTACTCCCCGGCGGATGCGATCCCCTTTCCGCGCTCCGAAATTCTGGGCAATGAAGGTGGAAAAAGCATTCCCGAACTCCTGAACGGGCATATAGGCGAAAGAGTCGATCTTGACTGCTGCGGCGAATGCGGCCATGACAACCGTACCAAAACTATTTACCAACCCTTGCACCATCAATATTCCGAAGTTCATCACAGATTGTTGGACGCAAGTCAGTGTGGAGAAAGAAGTGATTTCTCTCAGGCTGGAACGGTCGAAGCGCATATCTTCCCGGTGTAATCGTAGCTCGGGGCGGATTTTATAGGTATACAGCAAGATACCGGATGCCGCCGTTCCCTGTGCGATAACCGTTGCGACTGCCGCTCCTTCGATGCCTTGATCCAAGACGAGAATAAGAAACAAATCAAGCCCGATATTCAGAACGACTGACACGGCCAGAAACCATAATGGTGTCACGGAATCGCCTACGGCCCGAAGCAACGCTGCATAAAAGTTATACAGGAAAGTAAAGACTATTCCCCAGAAAATGATCCATAGATAGTTACGCATCAACGGATAAATATCATAGGGAACTTGTAACCATCGTAAAATCGGATCGAGCCATAGGAACACGGCAACATTCAGCAAGATGGTTACCGTGCCGATCAGCAGGAGAGAAACGTAGATGCTACGTCGCAGAGCGGACAGGTCACTGGCTCCGTATTGCAGTGAGAAAACCGTGCCGCTCCCCATCGACAAACCCAGCAGGATAGAGATCAGGAAAACCATCAAGGTATAGGCGGAACCAACCGCTGCCAACGCATTTGCGCCGATACACTGTCCCACGATCAGCGTATCGGCTATGTTATAGCATTGTTGCAAAAGCGATCCTGCCAGCATCGGCAATGTGAATTGTAGCAGGGTGGTGGTTATACCTCCTTGTGTAAGGTCTCCTTTCCGTAACATTGTCAGCTCTTTTTATCCGTATAATTTTGTATGAATCTGCAAAAATACGAATTAATCGGATAATCGTTCCTTCGGATCTCCGTAACCTGTCGGAGTGGCGCTGAGCTTTTGTTTTTGGGTAGAATGAACCGCTAATCGAGCATCAAGCTCATATAGGCTTCCCGGCTCTGATAGTCGAGCAACAGGCGGGTGAGCGATTGGGTGTCCATTTCTTTCAGTTCGCCGATGTTGAGAACAGAATTTTCGTGGGTGGAAGCCCAGTGATGGATGAGGCGGTCACGGTCCAGGACACGTGCCATGCCTAAGGGAAAAGTCCCCGGTCCGGTGAAGGGGGTGCGGTAGACGGCCTTTTCCACCTTGTTCTGTGTTGTTGCCTCCTGTAAGAGTAGTTTTTTGATATGGTCGTTGTCATACATCAATTCTTTGACATAGATATGGTCGCCGGCAGGATAGAAAAAGATCATTCCGATCGGTTCGTCCTGAATGTTCAAGGCGGTCAGCATCTGTCCGCCGGACATTTGCAAATCGCGCAGGATAGTAACGAAATCGTCATAATCGTGCAGCACATAGCAAGTGCGTTCCCGCTGCTTCTTATTGAAAAACTTGTAGAGGGACTCCATCGAAGGGACTTCGGGCGGGACAACCAGAACACCCTGTTCCCAAGCTGTTTCAAAAGGACGGATATACGTCTCTTCCGAATAGTCGAAAGCTTCCGTATACCCTAAATCACGGTAATAGTCGAACAGCCACGGATCAGCCGGGATGATGACCGTCAGGGCCACTTTCCGGCTTTCCATCACTTTGAAGGCATCCAGAATCAGTTGGCGCATGAGCCCCTGCCCGCGTTCGGAAGGAAGGGTACAGGCGGCATATATATAGTTTACGGATATCTCCGTCCCATAGTAGGTCATGACATACGGAAGCATTTGAAGGGCGGAAACGATCTTTCCGTCTTTCTTTATGAACAGGGCGTTCTCTTTTTTGTAAACCCGGTCGAAGAACAGTTTGATAAATTCTTCGCTGTCGTCGAAAGAAGTACGCCACAGGTCGATCAATTGAGGCTTGTTGTTATCCATCGTTCAATATTATTTTGCAGGTTTCTTTATTGCTGCGGATTTTTCTAATAGGATGAACGGGTTATACGAAAGTTTAGCCTGGCGCAAACCGGGAATACCCAAGTCTTCCTCCCGGTTCACATATGTGTATTTCTCCGGAAGGTGGGAGGCGAATTCTTTGTTGATAACAGCATAAGCCCCTTCATAGTTCACATTCGCCTTTTCGACATGGACGCCGAAAGTATCGTGGTTGATCGGGGCGCCGAAGGTGAAAGCGACAATCTGATGGTCTACGCAAATGGCTCCTCCAATAAGTCCTAATTCATCGTAATGATTCAAGGCGTAGATTATGGAACGGCGTTCGTCGTTCAGATCCTCCTCGTCATTATCTTCCCGGTTGGCCTTGTACCATTTGCATTCGAGCTGGAGGCATTCGGGAACCAGTTCCGGTGTGATAGGGATATATTTGTAGGAATACTTCTTATTGAAGTTGTTGATATGATTGCGTTTTGCCTGGTATTTTTTCCCTTTCAGGGTTGCCAAGTCTTCACGCAAATAGATGTAATCGAAATAATCTCGTTCGGGTATATAGAAAAATCCTCCGGGGATTGCTTTTTCGAGTTCTTCTTTGGCATCGGGCGTTACGCCTAACATACAGAGCGGATGGCCTTGTTCGAGCGAGTCGGCTTCCAACAGGTCGATTGCTTGTTTCAGGTTGCCTTGACCTGTAGGCGTCATATAAGCGACCCTCGTTTTATTTTCGATCCAGAAGCGGATCAGCAGACAGCCGTCAACAATGGCGAACTCGCTATCGTAGAGGAATCGCCAACTACAAATGTTGGCAAATGAATAATCGCAATTCTTGTAATTACTCGGTATCGTAAAGGATGTTATAATATCTCTATCTTCGATTCCGATCGGTTTAAACGGTATCTTCATCTTTTTCTTTTTTGATGTGCAAATATAAAACTAATAAATATCAGTGAATGTTTAGAATGGAAATAATAATGGCAATATGAAGATCATGACGATTCCCATAATGATTTGCAAGGGCATGCCGACTTTGACATAATCCATGAATGTGTACTTGCCCGCCGACATGACCAGAGCGTTCGGAGGAGTCGAGAAGGGAGAGGCGAAGCACATGCTCGCACCTACCGTTACGGCCAACAGGAACGGGTAGGGGCTGACCCCGATTGCCAAGGCCGATTGCAACGCGATGGGAGCCACCAGTACCGCTGTTGCCGTATTACTGATGAACATGGTGAGTAGAGAAGTCGTGAAATAGATTCCCGCCATAAGGACAAGTGGCCCGTAATCACCCAATCCGCTTACCAGTTTTTCCGATATCAGGTTGGAGGCTCCTGTCTTTTCGAGGGCAAGCGACATCGGGAGCATGGCGGCTATCAGTACGATGCTTTCCCAGTTGATCGTCTTGTAGGCGTCTTCTACATTACGGAAGCAGCCTGTCAGTACCATCAAGATCGCTGCGATTAGGACGGCTGCGACCGGAGGAATCGGAATGAAATCGAATACCATTGCCGCGATCATGCAGATCATGATCAGGGCGGCGACAGGTGCTTTGTAGTCCAGCGTGACTTTGGATGCTTCTTCGACAGGTTGTCCGAGGACTACCCATTGAGACTGCTTATGGCTCATGCGGGCGATGCTATCCCATGTGCCCTGTATCAGGAGGATGTCGCCGGAGTGCATCTTTACCTCTTTTATATCAGACAGGATATATTCGTTTTTCCGTTGTATGCCTAATATGTTGACTCCATATTTATCCCTGAAACCGGAATCTTTGACCGCTTTATTGATCAATTTGGAATCCGGCATCAACAGGACTTCGGCGATACCGATCTCCTGCACACTCAGTTTTTCGTCGGACGGTCCGCCGGCGAACTCGGTGACTCTCGATTCTGTGAGCGACAGTCTGTTTTCACGGGCAAACAGTTCGATCTTGTCGAATGCTCCGAAGACATATAAGATATCGTTTTCTTTCAGTTCTGTGTCCGGACCGGCCAATTTTTGATCCACGGTCTTCATGAAGCGGCCCTGTGACGGCGATTTTCTTCGTATTTCGAGGATCGTCAGATTGTATGTTTGTGTGATATTGAGTTTCTGTAATGTCTTATTGCAAACCAGGGAACCGGAGGTGACTCTCAAGCGGTAGAGATTGTCGGAGAGTTGGTATTTCTGTGCCAGTTCTTTTGGAGTGCGGCCGCCGGAAGTCTCTTTTTTATTGTTGTCGTCTTTTTTTGCTAGGAATATTTTACTGAGCGGGATCAGGATAATGATCCCAGTCAGCACGCAGACCAATCCGACCGGAGTGAAAGAGAAGAACGAGAGGTTGTCGAACCCGGCGTTCTTCAAAGCTTCCTGCACGACGAGGTTGGGAGGCGTACCGATCAGGGTCGCCATTCCTCCCATGCTGCTTGCGAAAGCGAGAGGCATCAGGAAGCGGCTGGGGTTTATGTTGGCATTCATCGCCATACTGACCACGATGGGTAACATCAGGGCCACAGTTCCGGTGTTGCTGACAAAGGCTCCTATGAAGGCTGTCACAACCATAATTAAAATGAATAATTTCAATTCGCTTTTTCCTGCCAACTGGAGTATTTTGCTGCTGATCATCTTGGCCAGGCCAGTTTTAAAGATGGCTCCCCCGACCACGAACAAGCCGACCATCATGATTACGATCGGATTTGAAAAACCGGATAATGCTTCTTCAGGAGTTAAAATCTTACAGATCATGAGGAGTACGAGTGCGCAGAGTGCGACGAGGTCCGAGCGTATCTTCCCGTTCACGAAAAACAAGGCGGAGAGCGCTAAAATGACGAGAGTTGTTATCATAAAATGTTATTAATAGGGTTTTAACTTAATCTAAAAAGACTTGTATGTATTAAACTAATAACTATCTTTAAATGTTCGAAGTGAAATGATTTTTATTCTAAAGTGAGAAGGAAATGAATACAGATAAAATATTACCGATCGACCTCTATCATGCCGTGTCGACTGCGAATTTGACATTGGAAAGTACTTTAAAGATCATTCACGTTGAAGTCGGGCAGGATCATGAACTGTTGCCTTTGGAACCGGGAACTCTTGCTGTGATCTGCCGGGGAGGAAAGTTCGAATGCAAAGCACTTGGAAAGGAAATCTCCATAGTTGCCGGACAGGTGTTCCTGGCGTCTGTGGAAGATGTGAGTGACATATCCCGTTTTTCGGAGACAGGTTTTGAAGGGATCGTGATCTATGCCGGTAGTGATCTGCTGATCAATCGGCAACGTCTGATGTTCCGGACGATTACACCGGACGAACTGGAGGAGTCCGGGCTTTATATCCGGCTGATGCAGTCACAAATCGAGCGAATGAGCGATGTCCGTGTCAAAGTGGTGGAATCGCTTTTGCGTGCCCTTATTTTCTTCCTCCAGCAGGGAGGACATCTGGCGGACGACCGGGATAGCGAGGTTCCGCCTTTCTTCCACAATTTCGCCTTGCTGATTAGTCGTTATCATCATTATCCGGTTTATTATTTTGCCGAGAAGTTGGGAATGACTTCGACGGAACTGAATAACAAATGCAAATCGCATTCCGGTATTTCGGCTGCGGAATGGATCAGCCAGTATGTATTGCTTGAGGCGAAAGACTTACTGATTAAAACTCGACTAAGACCTTCCCGCATTGCCATGATGCTTAACTTCTCTAATTATGATACTTTTGCGCGTTGGTTCAGGCGGCATACGGGAGAGTTGCCAGGGAACTGGAGGTAATGGAATTTTAAAATTGAGAATTGAAAATTAAGATACCATGAAATGGACATTTGAGAATGCGAAAATAAAGGGGCGGATCGTCTTGACCGATTCGCTCCATGAAGACCCGGATCTTCTGAAAGACAAAATGCTGTATAAATTTATATGGGTGGATTCCGGCGAAGTGGAGTTGGATATCGATCATCAGCATGTTGTTTTGAAGAAGGGACAACTCGTTCCGCTTTCCCATTTGCATCATTTGGAGTTTCTGCGCATCGAAGGCAAATGCTATGCTTTGATGTTCAACGGCAATTTCTACTGTATACATGGCAACGACCATGAGGTGTCGTGCAACGGGTTGCTGTTTCACGGTTCATCACATGTGCTGACTTTTGTCCTTTCGGAAGATGAACGGCGGAAGATCGACACGCTGACGAGGATCATGCAAGAGGAGTTTCTCAGTACCGATCACCTGCAAGACGAGATGCTCCGGGTACTGTTGAAACGGTTTATCATATTATGTACGCGAATAGCGGAAGACCGGCAGGGAGCTGTTCGGGAGAACAGCCTCCAGTTCGAGACGATCCGCAAATTCTATGTCCTGGTCGATACCTATTTTAAGGAGAAAAAACAGGTGCAGGAATATGCGGACATGCTGAACAAATCCCCGAAGACACTGGCAAATATCCTTTCCGCCTATCAGCAGCCTTCCGCCATCCGTATCATCCATAACCGCATTCAGGCTGAAGCCCGGCGTTTACTGCTTTATACGGCTAAAAGCTCTAAAGAGATCGCTTTGATGCTAGGGTTCGAAGACCAGGCTGCGTTCAGCCGTTTCTTTAAGAACGCAGCCGGACTAATATAATCGGCAAAACCAAAAGTACAGCTTTCCCAATCGAAAGGTACAACTTTGTTCTTTCATAAAAAGCGGTGTTTAAATAGTCTTTTATGGCTCGTTTAAACACCGTTTTTACCTATATAATATATGGTGAAATCCTTGTGTATGTCCAGGCTTTTCACTACATTTGTATGGTTTAAGTTGGGATGTTTTGCTCTTTAAACATTCAACTCAAACCGGATTCCTTCCTCACCATTGAGTAGTCTTTTGGTGTTCTCGATGTTGTTCTCATAGATATGCACGTTTCCAAATGTCAGGGTGATTGTCTCGAGTGGCAGGTCGATTTGCTTTGCCATCAGATATAAATGGTATATGTCGGAGGTAGTCCCAGATTGGCATCGCTGCTGCGCTGGTAGGCAGACACAACCAGTTTGCCGTCGTCGATTTGGAACTGCACGAGGCTCAGGCAAGGAGCTTGGTTCGTTTCCGCATCGGTCGAGCCGAGAAACAGGACGTAGTTCTTGCTGTTGCGCCGTTCGCGGTTAATCTTCGCTACGAGTGGCGGCAGTTTCTCGAAGTAGGTCGGGTAACTGTTGACCAATATCTGGCCGCAATAATCCCACCAGGTAATGCCGGCTTCCCGGTACCGCTCCACGTTTCGCTCGCCCTGCATGAACAGTTGCAGTTCGGTACGCAGTTTCTTTCGCGCCAGGCTGTGCCCCTCGAAGATGTCGAGGAGGTCGGCCGGAGTGAGCCTCAGTTGTTTGTCCAACAGGTAGCGGATATTGCCTTTCTTATTGACTTGTTTCTTCCCTTCCGCCAGGATTTTCTCTAACATTAAATGGTATTTATTCATCGTTTAAACGGGATTTGAGTTCCTTTTTTGTATAACATAATATCGGTATAGGTGGCGTTATAGTTCAGCGTGCGGGGCATTTCCGCCTTTGTCGCCCCATCGAATGGGTTGCCTATCCAATGATTCTCGCCAATCCACTGGCAAAGTTCGAGGATGTCGGACTTGTTTGACGTGAAATAGACGTAGGATTTGCCCCGCAGGATGGTGAGGACGTCGAGGTAATCCGACAGTCGCCAGCGCATCCGGTAGGTGCCCACCTCGGTCGAGAGGTAAGGCGGATCAACCAGATAGACCACGTTCGGCACGCCCTGATACTGACTGACCAGCTCCCGGTAATCCATCGAAACCACCTCCAGGCCATCCAAATAGCCCTCGCAAGCATAGTCCGACAGCTTCACATTATTATAGAACGATTCCTTGCGCAGGGCGGCGAGGCTCACGGCATACTTCATCGAGAAGAGCAGCGACGAGGAGAGCGTGATGTAATCCACGAATCCGCCCGCCTCTTCCGCTTCCAGCCGACGGATAATCCGCTCGTGCAGCTCCTTGGACAGTAACTTCCCGCGAGGGCACTCCCTGACCATCTCCCTCAGTTCCGCCAGCAGTGCGTTGGTACGCCCGACGTTCGCCAACCGCTGCCGGTAATTATCAAAATCGTTATAGACAACCCGCGACGCCGGTTTCTCGCAGCGGGTAACGTGTGCCAGCAGTCCGGAACCCCCGAAAAGGTCGATGTAAACCGCATCGTCCGGGAACTGCCCCAATACTTTCCTAAACTCCTTGACAAACATCCGCTTTTGCCCCATAAAAGGCAGGGGCGCGGACTGGTAAATCTTCTTTTTGTCCATAATTTATTCCTCTGGTTTTACGAAGTTGATGTATATTTGTAACGCCAATCACTTATTAAAGCAAAACGAGTAGTCGCGAACGGAAGGCATACAGCCCCCGGTCGTGCGGCTACTCGCATTTGCTTGTTAGTAGGTGATTGGCGTCTTTTACTAACAGCCGGGGGCTTTCTTTTTTACCCCCCCCTCAATGATTCCCTTTTTAATATTTCCCTTTCAGGAACTGTCGCCGGTTCTCGCCCTCCAGCTTATAAGAGAGGTGGACGAACGTGCTGTACCGGATGCACTGGTCGAAGTCCAGGCCTTCGTCCATCAGACAGCGCACCAGCTCGGCAGGACGGTCGCATCGGACGTCGGCAGCCTCGCCCTTCATGTGTTGGCTACCCTTTGCCCCGTTCACCGCCTCATTCAGTGCCGGGCAGCGATAGCCGGAGTTAATCTCCATTGGCTTGCCGTAAGCATCCCGAAGCGGTTGCAGGAGTTTCGTACATAAGTTGATGATAGCGAGCCTCGCCCTGCTATCGGGTTCGTTGGATATGCCCATCCTGCCGGCCGTTTCGCTGCGGACGAACTCTTCCATACTGAAATTCTTTGTTATCTTTTCCATCTTGTTTTACTTTGTTTGCTTGTGTTTAAAATGACCTAATAGCATCGCCACCGAGATCCAGTAGCATCGTCATCGCGACATAGTAGCATCTTTTTGCCGATGCTACTGTCCGGCGGGAAAAACTCCCAAGATTTCGTCAGAGATACCCACAGTTTCGCCGGAGATACCCACGATTTTTTTCGTTACTGTGGGTATTATTTTTAATACTTCCAACTTGTCCTCCTTCCTATCCGATACGTTCCAGCACAGGCCATACTGCGCTGGTTCAACAGATAGACGGCTCCTTCGAGGGCGTCGGGGGCATCATCGTGCGCCTTGCTGCCTTTCTCGAACATCAGGAGCTGTTCCACCAGCTGCATCATACCTGGCGCATCCTTTTCCTTTTCGTTCAGGAGGATAAGCCCCCGTTCAAAGAGCGGCTGCATGGCTTCGATGCGGCTGAACTTATCCGGCTTCTTGCGGCCGTCGCCCCGGATGGGAATCTGGTGGCCTGTGGCGTCGCCCACCTTGCGGAACTCGTCGAGCATCAAATCCTGAATGAAGTTGCTCTCCATGTAGTACATCACCGGGACGCGCCCCGCCACGTAGCGGTCTATCTCATAGTGCCAGGCGACCATTGCAGAAACGCTGGTCTGGTCGGCGTACGCTTTCAGGACGTGATAAGCCCCCGTCCGCGTCTTGCCTACCAACATCGTCGCTTTGAAGTCGTTCGTAGCCGACGCCTTGAACGACGGGTCGGTATAGCAGATAAGCGTGCGGTACTCCTTCAGGGGTAGCATCCGTCCGTACCGGATATGCTTGCGAAGGAACACGGCACCCTCGTTTATCGGGTTGTTCATGTACTCTTTCTGAAAGCGGCGTTCGCCCATGTAGGTACGAAGCTGCTGGATTTCCTCACGGCTGTACTTCTCTTTCCAGGAAGGTTCACCGGAAGCATCGAGGGCATTGACTACCGTATGGTGTGTTTCCGGGCGTTCGGCAAAGCGGCTCAGGATGCTATCCTTGCCGATGCGGTTGCCGACCAGGACGAACCGCCCGCGTCCCATGTCCATCGCACCGAGCAGGGCGGAAAGACACCAGTCGAACGCCGTCGAGATGCGGGAGGGGTTGCGCACCATCTCGTCATCGTCGATGTCATCAATCACGATGTAGTCCGGACGTTGCCCCCGGTTCTTGATGCCGCGCGGCGACTGACCCCGTCCGAGCGCCATGAAAAGCATCCCGTCTTTGGTCTTGAACTCGCCGATGCTCCAACTACCCTCATCAATCTCGATACCGAAGTCCGCCCGGAGCAGGGTGTTGTATTGCAGCTCGCATTGAAGGTCAGACAGGAGCCGGTCGGCACTGTCTTCCGATTTGCTGACCAGCACCATGACATGTATCGTCCTCGCTTCCTGTACCATGAGCCAAATAGGAATCAAGAGGCTGATATGGGTACTCTTGGCATGGCCACGAGCCCACTCGAATACGGCACGGGTATGGCGGTGCGCCTTCAGATACTTCGCCGCATCCAACTGGAACTTCCCGCAACGTGTTATTTCTCCCGTCTCCTTATTGGTGCAAAGGTGCGGAAAGTAGGTTTCTACAAAGTATTGATAGTCTTTCCGAGCCCTTTCGATGCGGGCTTCCCTTGTTTCGCCGGTATCGGCCAGGCGGAAGTCCGCCGACAGGATGAGCTTCTTGCGCTCTTCCCATTGTTTCCATCGCTCTTTGGTGATACGTCCTTTAGCCATTGTTGATACGCATTAAAAGGTACTTGTCTTGATACTTGGTAAGGAGCTGGACGAACTCGGTTGTGATGGCCTTGTCCGATGCGCTTTGCTCAATGATATAGTCGCCGAACTTGGTCAGGATGTCCGCCACGTCGTCCATCGTATAGCCGCCCTTAATCTTCTCAAGCTGGCTGGAGAGCTTGGCGAACTCGTCGCCGTTGAAATCTTCCTCACTATCCAACAGCTCGTTAATCTTCAAAAGCGTTTTGTTGATAATCTGGTCGCGGCTCACAGTCCGGGCAACACGTTTCAATTCCCAGCCTCCGTCGTCTTTCCATTTGACCAACGTCTGCTGACTGACACCCACCCGCTCTGCAATCTCCTTTTGAGGAACACGCTGCATGTAAAGCAGATAAGCGTACTCATACTTCTGCGGGTCTTTCACCCGGATGCCTTTTGGCTCTTTCTTTGTTGTCATATTTCATTCAAAATTATTATTCCACAATTTTCAACGTATCCCCATCTCTGTAAAGCTGACCGGAAACCAGGTTTCCCTTGCTGGTCGGCAGGGCATCCATTTGGATAATCAGTACAGCCTTGTTTGTGTATTGGTCAATGCCTGCATAGGCCCAGAACATCGCCGATTCTGTACCGGCAGTGCAGGACAAGGAAAACGAGTTTGAGGTAAGTAGCCCCATACTATTTCCTCCTTGAATTCGTAACAGGCTGGAATGAAACAACGCAGAATCACCCTCGTTCCCTTCGTCACCAACAAGTTCAATCGAGGAGCCATAATTGCCAAACTCCCATATACCCACCTTCTTATTGTCCGCATTATAAAGAACGATATCCTGATTAGTGGGATTTATCTCCACCCGTTGTCCATCCTCTTTTGTCCTGAGAATGACGTTCTCCATGACACCCGAACGGGCATAGATCGTCCCCCTGAACACCCCGTCGTTGGCATAGACCGTGCCGCGTACATAGGCGTTGTTCAGGATGGCTAGCCCGCCGTGCGTAATGACTGCGTTTGCCACACCGGTTGTCAGGGCCGGGTTGCTCACCGCCCGGATCGCCTCGTCCAGTGTGCCGCCTGCCCAGAACGCCACGTCGCTCCCGTCGTTGTACACGCCAGATATGCCACCCGTTACCTCCGTCATCTCGCCGTCCACGTAATTGCCCACCATCAGTATGTTGGTCAACACCAGCCCGCCGTAGATATTGGTCTCGTTCCGGACGGCATCCAATACATATTTATAAGCCAACGCCTGTGCCTCTGACTTGTCGTTATCCCGCGAGGAGGGCTCCCAGTCGGTCGCTACCGTCCCACGCTCCAGCTTGATCTCGCATACCGTTGCGTTGGCGGATGCCGTAAGGAAGAACCCCGCCGAGCTGTTCACCCGCAACTTCGCCACGTACCGCTTGTAAGAGGAGGTGATCGTAAAACCCTCCGACATACCGCCCACGCCGACCGTTACCGTCCCGCTACCCTTCGCCCTGAAGGAAAGGGTATAATCCTCGTCCGCCTCGACCGGTACGATCGGTTGCTGGCTGAGCGTACCGGAGAGGACACAGGCAAAACCGGAGCGGCTTTCGGTATCCGCTATCACGTTAGCGCTTCCGGGTACCGTCCAATACTTTAGCGGCTCGCTGAACAGCTCTGTGTCGGTCGCCAACGAGCTTCCCGATGAGAGCCCGACAGTGGTATAATCCCCCGTGAAGCCGGTATTGAGCAGGAGGTTGTCCACGCCGACGGCGATATCCGAGAAAAGTGCCTCCGCGAAGTCCTTAGCGTCCTCTGAGGCGGAACCGATGGCGTCACCCAATCCCTCTATATTCTCCCATCCGGACGCGCTCCGGAAGGAGAAATCCCCCACGAACCGCCCGTTCGCCACGTCGAAATAGGTACGCCCATCCGGACTGATTATCTTGTCCAGCCGCATCCATCCGGGACCGATCTCCGTAAACCCATAGAGCGTCGTCCAGCTGCGGATGCCATCTACCTCGCTACCCAACGTCCCGACCAACAGGTAATAATATCCGTCGCCTGGATCGAGCTTGTAGGCGGTCAGGGAAAGCAGGAATGTACCGGTGTCTCCGTCCTTGTCGCATTTGGCGTAAAGGTACATCGCACTCTTGTCATCCAGCGGGGGCGAGTCGTAGGCCGCCACGTCCCAGAACCGGTACTCCGATGCCCGGTGTTCGGAGGATAGCTCCGTGATGCCGAGCGTCATGTGCTGGACGATACCGGCAGGCGTGGAGAAGACCTTCGTCTGCTGGTTATAGGTAAACGGGTGGTCGATAGCCACCGGGCTTTCCTTGTCGTCCACGAAGCGGAACTGGAGGCTCTCTGCCCCGATCAGCAGGGACATGGTCTGCACGTAAATCGGGTCGATACCCTCTGAGAAGCCCTCGATGGCATCCTCCAGCATTCTCATCGTCTCTTTCGCGTCCCGGAAGCGTCTTTGGGTAAAACCGATGGCGTCCTTGTAGCGGTCCTCTCCCTTCACCTCGTTGCTGTCTATCTTGCCCAGCTCGGAAGAGACAAAGCCGGAGACCGGCGTGTTCGACAGTTCCACCTCCGGACTGTATGGTCGGTTGATGTAGTCTTTCACTCCCGTAATCCGGATATTGACCCCGTCGGGCTGGAATTGCGTATCGCTAAAGTAGATGTAAGTGCCCGGCTTCATGTAGCCGCCGACCTCGAGCCAGCGGGATTTACTCCAGATACCGTCTAACTCACCTTTGAACGTGAAGGTCTCCTCCTCGTTCTCGTAGAGGTAACGCACCGCCTCGCGGAACATATCCCAACTGGCTCCCGTCTTGCTGGCATTATCGCAGACGTAAGCCGACGGCAGGGAGATATTGAACACCGCGTAGGTATCGCCGACAGAAGGTTTGCGGTTCTCCTTCGGGATGGTTCCGCCCTCTTTCTCGACCGGTACGAGCTTGAATCGCCGCTCGGCATGGATGTATCCAGTCAGGGCTTCGTCGGTCTGCTCGATGTCGAACTCCTCACCGGTCAGGACTCCGCTCTGGAAGATGATGGTCGCCTTCTCACCGGGAATGCGGCAGGCGGCGTAGTCGAGGTCGTCCGGTATCGAGCTGTCTTTTATGTCGTATAGATTATTGGCGGCATCGACGGCAATCACCTCCGACACCGTCCCGACGCGGCTGGGATAGATATCCGAAGCGTCGTAGCTGTCCTCGTTGTGATTCGGCAGCTCCCGGTCGGCGCGGGTGATGTACATCCCGTCTTCGTCCGTCTTGTAGCGGCGTCCTTCGTACTCCAGTTCCTGACTTTTCGGCAGCAGCAAGGTAGAGGAACCGTAGCTGGTCGGGTCGATATTCCGCTCGCCACCCTGCACATAGAGGATGGAGACCGGCGCCTTGTCGCCCTGGTTTTGGCGGCCGACACCCGTCTTGAAACCGTTCCCCCGTCCGTAGCTGAGCGGCAAAGGGTTCTCCTTGAAGTACTCCACCTTTCCGAAGTTGATGGTCTTGCCCGCGAACTCGAACTCCGTGTCCCATTCATCGGCAAATCGGTTCAACGCCTCCATGCAATATTCATGGCTGAAGGCAAGCGTCTTTTCCGTCGCGTCGATACAGGTGCCCACCGACCAGCCGCTGTCGTTCACGTTCAGGTTATCCACCAGAAGCTGGAGGAAGAAACGCGGCTTGCCGGTCAGGGTGAACTTCAGCCGGTGCGGGATGGCGGAGAGATGCTTGTATTTCGTGCGGTTCAAGAGCTCCCACGCGCCGCCAAAGGTAACGGCGTACTCGATGTTGCGCGTCCCGTGCTTCGTCAAGTCCTCCGGCCGCCAGAGCGTGTAGGTCTGCCCCTGATACTCGATGTAGGAATAGACCGGAATCTCCACGTACTCGGCGAGCGAAAAGTACAGGTACACCTTGTCGCCCTGCCGGATAGCCCGGTAGCGGTAACTGTTATCATCGACCGGAATGTCGAGAAGCGTGTCGCCTGTTTGGGTGTAGATGATCATATCGTTGTCCCTCCTTCCAATCTAAAACGGGTAAACACCAGCGTCAGGTTAAACTTCACGATGACCGGTCCCGCCAGCGTCAGCACCTCGAACGAGGAACTGTTCTTGTAATAGCAGGGGTACGCCTTGCCGATCTCCTCCACATAGAGCTGGCGTTCGCCGGGCTGGATGAGCGCGGCAAAGAAAGCGTCGTAGCATTGCCAGAACGCCTCGATTGAAACGGCTTTAAAATGGCAATTAAACGTTACCTCTTTCTTCTGGAACACGAGGTGGTCGGCGTCGTAGAGCTGCCCGTCTTCGGTGGAGACCGTCCGGTTCATGTTCAGCTTTGCCGCCGGAGCCTTCAGGAGTGCCGAGCGCGAGATGTCTATCACCACGCCATAGTCCGAGAAGGGCACGTCGTCCAAAAGGTAGCGGCTTTTCGGCAAGCCTATGGAGTTGCCGGAAAAAGTCCCAGGATTTCCGCCGAAACTCCCAAGATTTTCTTCAAAATCCCCACGATTTTTTCCAAAACCCTGGGAGTTTTCCGAGCCGGGACGGAGAGGCACGTCCTCGACCAGCTTCAGCGAGAAGGCGGTCTGGAGCGGATAGACGTGGTTCTCCGGGTGTTCCGCGAGGCGCAACCGCCATTCCCTGCCGAGCGACGGAATCCGGAACCGGTGATAACCGGGGTCGGAAAGGTAAGCCACCAGGTCGGTCGCCGCCGTGTTCGTGTCCGCCAGGAGCGAGAGGGTGATTTCCTTCCGCTCCAGCTTTAGGTCGCTCAGGTCCACCTCCACGCCATCCTCCTCCGGCCAGTCGTTGGCCTCCGGCTCCTTCAGCGCGGGAAACGCGAGGAGGCCGCTGTATCCGCCCCGCGTAATCCAGACCCCGAACTGGCTCCGGGCGGGCTGGTCGTCTATGTATAAGTTGTTTATCATGCGTTCTTTCTTAATATTAACCCTTTGTTTACTACGTCCTGGAAGAGGCTGCGCGTCGTACCCATCTCTTTCTCGATGTTCTCCAGCCGGTCGGTGTTGCGGGCGATGCGTTCCAGGAGGGTGATGCCCTGGAGGAGCGATTCCCGGATACCGGCCACGCCCTCGGCCGTCTTGTCGGCGTAAATCAAAAGGGCGTAGAAGTTGCCGTTCAGCTCGTCCGCCGAGTCCTGGCTGATGGAGGCAAGCCCTTTGGCGGCCGTCGCGGTGCGAACGGTCTCCGACTCACCGATGGTCAGCCCCGTAACCTTCTCCATATCCTCCAGCTGCTTCGCCGCGTCCTCGATAATCTGGTTATACTGCTCGCGGAGGGAGGCGATGCTTTCGGCCGTCAGTCCGTTCTGGCTCGCGGCGGCGAACTGCTCGTACCACTGCCGGAGCGGTTCTTCGAGGGCACGCATCTTGACGCCCTGCAGGACGGCGTTGTTCAGCATCTCCTGGAAGTCGTCGGCAAAGTCCTGGGCGGAGCGTTTCCCCTCGGCAAAGCCCTGCAGGATACTGTTGGCGATGCTGTCCGTCGTGGTACCGGTGAAGGATTCCTTCATCTCCTCGTTCAAATCGTCAATCATCCCGGCCACGTCCTCGCCCTCTTCCTTCAGGGATTTGAGTTGCTCGAACAGCACCTTGGCGGTATCGGTCAGCTTGGCTTGCGTATAGAGCGATTCTATCTCCTCGTAGCTCATTCCGGCCAGGTCAGCGTAATCGTTCCACGTCTTGGCCTTGCGGAACCACGTGCCGTGCCGGTAGTGCGTGGCGGAGATATACTGCTCGTTCTGGAGTTTCTCCCAGACCTCGGCGTATTCCTTCGAGATTTCGGCGGACTGGTTCTTCAGTTCGACGCTCATACGGGAGAAATACTGCATCGAGCTTTCGTTAATCTGCTGTGTCAGGCGGAGACGTTCGCGGAGGATGGCATTGTATTCCAGTTCCTTCATCTCGGTTTCCACCAGGCTCAGCAAGTACTGTTGCAGAATCTTCTTATTCTCCTCGACCCGCTTCTTGAACCCGCCAATGATGCCCGTGATACCGGACAGGATACCGGTGGCACCGCCTATCGCATCACCCGCCATGATACGGCCTACGCCTCCGGCTATATCGCCAACGCTGGCAACAAGGTTGGCCGAAGTTTCGAGGGCTGCACCGAGCGCATCATCGAACAACTCTGCCGTTTCTGCCGCCAACGAAAGCCCGTCGGCTATTTTGTAGCACTCTTCCCCGATGGCGAAAGCACGGCCCGAACTATCTATCTCATCCCATGCGTCAATCAATCCCAACAAGCCGCGCCGGGCCTGTTCGGTTTCATCCGTAAGGGATTGGATTTGTTTCTTTGCCTTTTCCCACTCTTCATCGTTTACCGCGCCGAACCGTTTCTCAAACTCGCTCCGGTTGTCAAGCCCCGTGGTCGGTAACTTAAAGCTGTCGGCCGTCGCTTTCAGGGTCTCAAGAGCGACCTTGCGGCCGGAGATGATCAAGGTGTTTTCCAACTCCTTCACCTTCTCCTCGTAATGCTTCATTTCGTCGTCGAAGCGTTTCCGGTCTTCGTCCGTTGTGGCCGTATCGCGTTTCTTCCGGGCGGCAGCCATCTGCCCCTCATAATAGGCAAGGGAACCTTCCGGAGCGGATTCCTTTTCTTTCCACCCGCCCTGTTTTCCGGTAATGGCTTCTAATTTCTTTTGCTCTTCCTCGATTTCCTTCAGAGCCTTGTTATAGTCGGCTTTGTTGGTTAATTGCTCTAACGCCTCCTGCTTCTGCTGGATGGAAGCTTTGATGGCACCGACCGAGCCTGCCACCAGCGCGTCGGTGGTCTGCAAGCCTATCCTCTTTAACGTCTCCTGTTCCTCGTTGCTGTATTCGATGTATTTCCGGATAAGGTCGTTGCCCGACTGGAAGAGGTCGGTGGCCGATTGGTTCAGCTCCGCGATGCGCTCTTTGGCGTAGGCTTCCGGACTGAGGTCGGCACCGGCCAAGGCACCCGACGGGTCTTCGCTGGCGGCGGAGCGTGCCATAAAGGACTTGAAACGGTCGCCGAACGTTACGCCCGCCTTCTCCGCCGCGTCCGCCTCCTGCATCTTCTCGATGGCCTTCTTGTACTCCTCGGCCGCCATATCCATTGCGGCGGCAGCTTGGGCACGGGCGGTAATGCTGCGGATGAACTCCTCTTTCTGGTCATTGAATATCTTTTCCGCGTCGGAAACATTGCGGATGGCCACGCCGAGCTGGTCGAACGCGCTCCGGTTGCTCAGGATATACCGCTCTTTCGCCTCCAGGTTGTTGCCGAGCGCTGTCCATTCGGCAGACATCCGCTGGAGTTGCGCGATGGTAGAGGCGGAAGTATCGGCCACGCTCTTTTGGAACTCCTCGAGCGTCTCCAGCGTGTCGGCCAGCGATTCCTTTGCCGAGAAGAGCCCTTTTGCCCAAGCGATAATCTCCTTGCTGTACATGGAGAGGACGGTGATGCCCACCACCAGCGCGGTCTGCCACGAGAGGATTCCGGAAAGAAGCTGCTTCCAGACGGGCGTGGCCGACTGGCCGCTCTCCCTCAGCGCATCGTACTCCCGGTGGGCAGCTCGGATATTGTCGGCCAAGATGGGGAGGTTGTTCGAGATGGCGAGGAAGAACATGTTGGCACCCATCGTGAACGAGGGTAACTCACGGGCGACCTGTTGGATGGACATGGAAAGGTTGTTGAAACCCGTCCCCGCCGAGCGACTGTAGGCCGATAGCCGGGATTGCGCCACCTGAATCTCCTTGTCCACCTCGCCAATCTGTTGCAGCACGCCCTGACCGGCCGCCCCCTCGCGCTCCGCCTTCGACATATTGTAATAGGTCTCGGTGAGCTTCTGGAGACGTTGCGTCAGGCTGACCACGCTGTCCGATGCCTGGCGTTCGGCGGCGGTCTGTTCGTTCAATGCCTGCATCCCGCTGGAGATAGCTTCCCGGAGGTTCTGTTCCTGAAGGGCGAGGGCGGCCTTGACTTGGGCATACTGTTGCGTGGAGATGGTTCCGGCTTCCAGTTCTGCGTCCAATGCCTTCTGCGTTACGGAGAGGTCGCGTAGAGCATTGATGTTCTCCTGCACGGCGACCGCCATCTTCCGGCTCTCGGCCGACATGGAGTTGTACGCCGCCGAGCTGTCCGCCACCAGACGCTGGTACGTCTTGGCCGATTCGTCGCGCAGCCCCTTGATGCCCAGCGTTACCTTCTCGACCTCCTCGTCGAGGTTACCGCGAAACTCGAATGTGATATATACAGGGTCGTTTGCCATTTTACTTCAGTCCTAAAAATTCCAGTTCTTCCTCTTCGGTTTGAATAATATCTTCCTCTTCCTTCTTCTTCCGCATCCGACCGATGTCGTTAATCATCATCAGGACGACGCACCAGGGGATGCAGTTCATGATTTCATCATAGGTGAACGCGCCTTGACTGATCAGGGCGTAGATTTGTCCGAACGGGCTATGGGGAGGCTCGTACTCCTCCGTTAACTCCCGGTCTCTGTCTGGCTCAGTGTCGGATCCGTCATCTTCAGTTGGCTTACCGACCTGATAATACTTACGAAAGCCTCCGCACCGCTCAGGACGGTGATTATTTTCACGAGTTCCGCCAGGTTGGGGAGCGTCGAGTGGCTACGGATGTACCAGGCAAGCGGTCGGTTCAGAAGCCAGGCCGAGAAGGAGCCGCGTATCAATCCGTAGGCAATAATCCGCGAGGCTGTTACGCCATGTTGCCCGATGTATTCCAGTACTGTTCCGAAGCTCTCCGTCTTGACCTTTTCCGGGTCGATGCCCATCCGGACAAAGAGGCGGGACATGCGGAACAGGTTCGATGCTACCGGCCGTTTTACCCAGATGGGGATTGTCTTCCGGCCAAATATCCGGAGCGGCCACGGTGCGGGTAGATTGATTTTAAGCCGCCGGTCTAATAAGGCATCGGCGGCTTGAGCTTCTATCTGTTTCATGAGCTGGGCTGTTGTTACTCGTTATCGTCTGTTCCCTGCGACTGGCCGCCGGAATCCGGGTCGGGTTCGCCGAGCTTGTAAATTTCATACGGCCCGTCTTCCTCCCCGATGGGCGATTGTGCCGTTGCGGTAACCTCTATCTGGGCGATATCCGTGTTCGTCAGGTTCCAGACGAAGCGGGCGGTTACTTTGGCACGAGGGATGTCGATTACCACATTGTAGCGGCTGATGGCGCGTACTGCCTTTTCAACCTGTACAATATCTTTCGGAGCGATGTACTTATCCACCGTATAGGTTTTGCCATCGATGGTTACCTTTTGGGAGGACTTAACCGAGCCGCCAAATACGGCCTGCAGTGCCTCGTTATCCCATTCCATGAAGTTCAACCGGATTTGCTTCAATCCGGCAGCCGTTACGACGGTCTCTTCCGGAACGGTCGGTTCCTCTTCCGAGTAGAAGTCCTGCGTGGTATCGGCTTCGGTGTTGAAGGAGGCCGTTCCCTGCAGGGTCTTCGCCAGCTGCTTCATCGTCTCCGGCATACCACCCGCCGGGTTCACGTCGCCGAAGAGTGCCATCTTCAGTCCGATGGATCTTGTTTTCTTTGTTTCTGACATTTCAGTATGATTAAAAAGATTATTATCAATATAAGTATCATTACAACCCCGTTTAAAACAGGTTTAAAGCGGGAGAGCAGGGTGGCCGCCGCCGGTTCTTTCTGTTCCGTCAGCCCGGCAGAACTGTCCCGGATGCGGTCGATGCTTTCGTCGGCCGTGTAGGTCAGGGCGGGAATGCCTGCCGTTTCTGCCCGGAGATTCAGCGAGCCGCCCGTTACTTCCGCCGTCAGCCTCAGTCCGTCCGCCTCTTTGGTGAGCTTTTCGCCTTCGAGGAGGCTACGGAGGCTGTCCGGCGGAATCCGGAATGCCAGCGTCTTTGCCGGTATTGCTGCGAGGGCGACGGACACCTTTCTCTGCCATCGGAGGCTGTCTGCCTTTTGGATGGTAGTACTTCCGCTTGTAGTCCGACACGACGAGGCGAGCAGGGCAACGCTCCCAATAAGGGCAAGCCGAAAGCTTCTCCACAATGCCCTCCAGGCGGAACATGCGGCTGCGGAACTCCTGCACCTGGTCGTATAGCCAAAGAATCGTCTCATTGTCTCTTGCTGCCATTTGCCGGGACACGTCGTCCTTTTCCAACGCCTTCTTGCGGCGCAGGAGCGGCAGGCCGGCTATCCAGTTGAGGAGCACAATCAAGCCGCCGCCCGTGCCCAGGTAGTTGAACAACGCATCCCAATCCATCGCCTTTACGCCTCAGTTTTCTTTCGGAACAGCCCGATAATCCACTGGATGAAGCCCGTATCGGCGATGCCGTTCGCCACCAAAGATGCGCCCAGGCCGTACAGCAGGGCGATGTACCACTCGACATCCGCCACGAATCCGGCGTCGAGCCACCACAGGAGCATGGCCGCCGCGATGCCGACTGCCCAGCTCACTATCTGTGTAACCAACCCTTCCATCTTCGGGAAGAGTGCCTTGATGCCCTCGACCAGGAGTACCACGCCCGATGCAAAGCCCGCGAATGTGGCAATCATGGTGTCGTAATCCTCGGCCGGGACGTCCGCCGCCGTCTGTGCCATGACCGGTAGACAAACAGCCAGCATCATCATCAATAAACCCATCATTTTCTTCATATTATCCGATGTTTGAATTGTTAGTTTATAATCTTGGGTTATACTCCACCGCCATCTTCTTGTCCTTCGCTACCACCTCCGGAAGCTGCCGCCGAACTCTTTGCCGAATAGATGGCAGCCTGATATTTATTCCGGATAGGCAACGCCGTGAAACGCTTCTGGAAACCGATCACGTCGCCGCGTTCGCCGGGATCTTTGTACTTGGCAAACACTTCGATGTCTCCATCGGCACGCATCACCTCATCGGCGCAGTAGAACAGCGAGCATTGCGTATCGGTATCCTGAGCCGCCGTGCCGAACGCTACCTTTGCGCCACTCGTGGCATTGTAGTAAGGTAGTTGGCTGAAGGTGTAGAGGTCAAAACCGAATATCTTGTTGCCGGTCAGCATCTCCTTGTAGAGCTTCATATCCTCCGCCATCAGGTCGGCCAGGTGGTAAGGATTCAGGACGGCAACCATTGTCGAGGGGTCGATATCCAGCGAGCGGAACCAGGCATCCAAGTCCAGAATGTCCTGGAAGCTGAGCGACTTCACCCCGCGGTTATTGTCTGCTCCCGAAGTGGCCTTTACCGGGGTCAAATCCTTATTCGTCTGCGGTGCCCAACTGTTGGCTGCAAATGCCGCCGTCTTAGCCTGCAGGGTATTGCGATGCTGGCGGACAACGCTGTCCATCTTATCGTACGCCAGTTCCATCGCCTCGACGTTGCGCACGACGGTATTTTTCGTGTCGAACGTGTGGAGCGGCAGTTCCAGCGCTACATCCGTACGGCTCGCCGTCGGCACGGGGAAGGTGGTGTTATCGACCAGTACTTCCGGAGCGACACCCGCCTCCGCCAAATTGATTTTATTGTATTCCACCATCGCCGTCATATCGACCGAGCGGGCCAGGAACGTACGGCTGGGGTAGAACCCTTCCATCAGCATGGAAATCCAAATTTGTTTCTCTATAGCCATGTTTAATCACTGTTTAAATGTTACTTAATCCGTTTCTTCAATTCCTCGAACGCTTCCGGGTCGGTCTCCTTCAGACGCTTCAATCCCTCTGGGTCTTCTTTTGCCCAACGGAGGTACGTCCACTCGGCACGGTCTTTCGTCGATGTAGCCTTACCAGTGCCGTGCGTTACCTTCCCGGCCAATGATTCCCGCGTGGGGATGGCTTCCAGCGTAGTCTTTGCCATGTCGAAATCGGCAAGGGCGAGTTTTATAAACTGTTCCTTCTTGTCAGCCGTGATACGTCCGTCTTTGATAGCCAGTTCGACCAAAGCCTCAGCCTGTGCCTTGTGCTGGTCGTTCAAATCCTTTTCCGCTTTTTCGACACGGGCTTTCAATTCCATGATGGCAGCGGAGATGGCTTTGCCGTCCGCCTCGTTGCTTTTCAGGCCGAGAGCCGCATACGCTTCGGCCGTTAAGATGATCTTGTCCATTTCGTCTTGCTTATTTAAGTGTAATAATGATTCGATACTGAGCCGGATCTGGTCATCCGGTATAACCTCGCCTTGTGCGTTATAGAGCCGGAGCGCGTTGCGGTTGCTGGGAACGCTGACTAGGCTGACCTCGCACAGTTCCCAGTCCGTTACCGTGATGCGCTCTTCGCCATCCGGATTCGTCCGGAGTTCTACCGCATAAATCATGATTCCGGGACTGCATCCTTTAAGAAATCCCTTCTCGCCCTGTCGCTTGCATTTGGCTGCCAACGCGTCTTCCTCATCATAGACCGGCGTGCCAATCAGCTTTGTCCCCTCTACGCGAAGTCCGGTCATTTGGCCAATCAACTTATCTGCCTCATGGTTAAATAGCATTACCGGATTGGCGTTAAAGCGTTCAAACCGTCCGGCTGCGTTCAGGAGGACAAAACCGTGGCTGTTGACAACACTTTCATCGTTCAATATGTAATCGTTCATACGCCTTGTTTTTGCAGCAAACTTACTGCTATGCCATTCGCCTGTAAAGTCAAGAGGAAATTCTTTACACTTTGGTTTACGATCACTTTAATTCACTTGAACTTTGCTCAAAAAATCAATATGATACAAACACTGAAGATTAAAGACCGCATAGCCATCCCGTTGGTACTCCGGTTTCTCAAACCGGGTGGTTACGCGAAATTCCGGACGGCGGAGGAGCTCCGTCGGAAGGTGGAACTCTCTGGCGAGGAGCTTGATTATTATGAGGTGAACGATCAAGGGAATGGAGTAACCTACTGGAATGTCAGGAAAGACACGGGCCGAGAGTTCGATTTCTCCGAGCGGGAGGTCAATGTCCTGAAAGAGGGGTTGGAGAACATGGATAAGCGGAAAGTGCTCAATTGGGACTTTATTCCCCTCTATGAAGCCTTTGTCCCGGCGGCTGCCGACCCGGACGAAAAAACGTCCCACGCTTCAGATAAAACGTCGGACGTTTCGGAAGAAATACCCAAGCAAATTTAAACCCTCATGGCAACGCTTGACAACATACCCGACAGCAGCAACTGGGGCGACGCGGCTACGAAGCTGAACAACAACTTCCGCGCCCTGAATGTGGACGTGGAGAAGGCGAAGAACGCCAGCGTCAAAGCAAAAGGGCTGTTCCCGACCATTGCCGACCTCCGCGCCGCCTACCCCTCGCCCGTGAAAGGGGACTGGGCGGTGGTGGGCAGCACTATTCCCGGACTGGTCTATGAATGCCGCACCAACGGAACGTGGGTCAGCACCGGCCAGCAAGGAGGCGGCGGGGACATCGACCTCACGGGATACATCACATCGACAAAAATAACGGATATAACAGAGATATTATGAAGAAGATACGAATTGGAAACGATATACAGCTGAGGCTGCACAGCGAAGATGCGACGCTCGAAGGGCGTAACCTTCGCGTCTACCTTTCCACGCTGCTCGGCCGCTGGGAGATGAAGGATTTCACCGTCGAAGGCGATACCCTCACGTTCACCTTTCCCGGCAAGGAACAACGCATATTAGGCAGCTACACCCTCACGGTATTCGAGAACGAGGGCGAGGACGGGATGCGTGCGGTGGACATCTGCGATGCCTTCCGTCTGGTAGCCCGCACCTGTCAGATAGGAGGCGAGGACACCTGCCCCGACCACCTCGAAACCGTAACGGTGGACTTCGATTTTAACCTCACGCTCTCCGGGAAAGTGAGCTACGGGGACATCGCGGACAAACCGAAGATAGGCGGTGTGGAAATCACCGGCGACAAGACGCTCGGGGAGTATGGGATCATCTCCACAACCAAGATATTATCCAAAGACATAGCAACCATTATAGAAGAATTAGACGAACCTAAAGACGAGGAGGAAACAGACAATGAGTGAGATACATAAAATAGAGAAGAACGGCGTAACAATCTATCCGGCTACTACGACGGATGCGGTGGTGGATGCGGATGTAAGGAAGTCTTTGAAAAATATACTTCGAGATAATAAACTTACTGATACCGGTTTTTCTGCGAAATCTACCAATCTTGCCAATCCAGAAAAGATTATGGATGAATTGTCCGTAAGAAGTGACGGTTCTATGACACATTCTTCGACCGGTTACGGAGTAATTGTGGTTCCTATTGACGAAGAAGGACTATATATATCAGAAGGGGGGGATGTTTCGGGTGCAAGATACCATGCCCTATATGATAAGGACATGAACTATATACCAGGGACTGCAACTCAATCCCTGTCATTACCTTATGTAGAAAATGCAGTTTGGGCAGCATTTTCTGTTCAAGGCCAAGTAATGATAAACAAGGGGAACCAATCCATGCCTTATGAAGACTTTGACCCATTACAAGGCTATCCTATAACGGCAAATAGTGAGATATACTACCCTAACCAAACAAATGATTATTCGGGTTGTGTTTCGGAACTGTACTGCATAGCCCCTATTCCTGAAAATTATACTTTAGGTTTAAAACAAAGAAACGGAACCTTGTATTTTAGACCTTACTCCGGTACCACTTATGCATGGCAAGCGACCGTTAATATGGATGGATGGGAAAATCATCAAGTATATGAACTAAAATGCTCTACGGCAGGAAGCGGTGTAGAAGTCGGAGACACAGTAGGATATATTGTTTTTAAAGACATCGATAAATTCAAGGGAATAAATTCGGGTACTACTGGCGAAAAGGTTTATATTAACAAGGCATTAAATCTGTCCGGCTCCATACAAATAACAAATTACCTGTATTCCCCTGTACGTGACCAATCTATAACGGAAGAAAAACTATCTCCCGAATTGTTATCCAAGTTTACAACAATATTGCAGCCAGTTAAAAAATACGAAAAATATTATATTCACTATGATTCTTTTAATATCGTACAAACGACATCTTCACGTGGCATTAATATATACAAGGTTTTAGGAGGTAATACATACAAATTAGACATTCCTTTAAATGGGAACAGTTATGCAACAACTTATGCCTATCTGGATGATTTGGATAGTCTGCAATGCGTGGCACCTTCCGATCCTATACGAGGGTCAGAAAGTCCTGTCAACATAGAGATAAAAGCTGAAGACCATCCTTATTTGGCAATCTGCTATACAATGACAAATGGGGAACCATCTGTTACCACGCCAAATAACATGAATGAAGAAACAGTTACCAATATCGTAAAAAAAGAATTGGAGGAGTCAGGTGTTTCCCTATTAAATGGGATAGATATGTTATTGCCTGATGAAATAGTTGCCGTAGAAGGGGACTCACTACAGATATTTTGGAGAAGCATTATCCAAGCAGTAAATCCGTACAATTTTGATGTTATAGGCGTTTGCCCTGTAGGTAAATCATATCCAAGATATTATACATATACCCCAATAATAGGAGATAATGGAAAAACATATACTTTAAAAATCCAAGTCCGTAATAACGACACGTCCATTATGATTGAAAAAGAAACAACTATCAAGGTCGTTTCTAAACCTTCATCCCCTTTATCTCTTATAAAAATACTATGTGTTGGTGCGTCTGCAACTGCCAATGGGGAGTGGATTTATGAGTTAAAAAGACGGCTGACTATGTCTGACGGGGACGGAACACCTGCTATCCCTACTGGTTTAGGACTTACAAACATCGAATTTGTAGGTCGGAAAACAGGAACAAGTAAAGACGTGAATTTGGAAGCTACCGGAGGATGGAGAGTCCAGGATTATGCGGGGGAAGGACGTCCAGCTTATCGTTTTTATGTTTCAGGAATTACCCAATTACATATCGGCGACACTTATTTAGCTGGAAGTTCCACATTTACCATTACTGAAATAAATGTAACTGACGGAAATGGAAATATACGATGTACTTATACGGGTTCTCCTTCTATTCCGGAAAATGGCATTTTAACAAGAAGTTCCGGTACAGGGAACATGACAATCACTTATACATCTTATGAGAGCGAAAGTTATAATCCCTTCTGGAATTCGTCAAGCCAGAAATTGGATTTTAAGGGATACGCAGAACAATACTGTGGAGGGAGTATTGATTTAATGGTTTGGCATTGTGGTGTAAATGATATATTTGGAGGCGATGAATCTATAATACCAACAGTAATTGAAAGTTATAGTGATATTTTACGTGCTTACCATCAGGATTTCCCGACGGGAAAAGTAATACTATCTTCAGTCCCTATAGGTTCCCCGATTGGAGGATTTGGCGCAAATTATGGGGCAAGTTCCACATCTAATTATTATACTTTTTTAAAGATAGCCCAGAAATATGCAAAAGCGTTATTTGATTTATGCATCGAATCCGAATTCTCTTCATTTGTGCTGTATTCCGCTGTATTGGAAGAGTTTGATGCTGAAAATGCATACCCTTATGAGGAAGAACCTGTTAACAATAGGATTGTATCTGTTAAAGAACGACTTGGGACAAATGGCGTTCATCCGATAGCGGAAGGAAGCTATATGGTGGCAGATAGTATGTATAGAGCTTTTTCAAAATTGGATTTTTAATTTGATTAGTATGCAAACAATCCATTACAACAGTAAATTAGCCCGTCTTCTGACCTGCCTCACGGACACGAACACCATCATGTTCTTCGGCTTCATCCTGACCGAGGCGGGGAACTTGGATATCCGGACGTTGGCGCATGAGCGGACGCACCGCTTGCAGTGGATATTTACCGGAGTGAAGTCGGCGGCGTTCTGCGTCATTACGGTTGCAGTACTTTGGTTATTGGGATGCGTCGGATGGTGGATGCTCTCGCTCCTTGCCGTCCCCTTCCTCGCCTGGTATCTCCTCTATATCCTCGAATGGCTCTTCCGGCTCTGCCAATGCTGGGACATGCAACGAGCATACGAGGCAATCAGTTATGAGCAGGAAGCCGACCGCGTGGCCGACGCTTACGTTAGGGAATACCTCCGGACGAGTAAGGAACCGGAGATTATTGAAGTGTATTTAAATTAGGAGTAATTACATATAAAACCTTTAATATGTTCATAGAAATATCAGAACTGAACACCGTCGCCGCCGAGTATAAGGTGGAGGAGATAACGGATTACGACAGCAGCATTGCGCAGCAGTGCATCCTAGCGGCTGTCAAACGGGTACGTCGGTTGCTGTCTGGACGGTATGATGTCGATGCTATTTTTAGCACCACCGGTGAGGAACGCGACGCGGAACTGGTGGAGATTTGCAAGAACATTGCACTCTGGTTTCTAATCCGCCGCTGCAATGTGGACATCCTGTACAATCGCGTTAAAGAGACTTACGACCGCGACATGGCTTACCTTAGGGAACTGAAGGAGGGCAGCATCCCGTCCGACCTTCCGCTGCGGGAAACGGACGGGCAGCCGGTAAGTATGCTTCGCGCAGGCAGCAACCGGAAGTTCTCGCATTCGTGGTAAATGGGCGTTTAAACGCCGTTTAAACTTCAATATAAGACAGTATGAGAAAGAGAAAGTATAATTATTACCGATTCAGGAACGGAGGGCAGAAAAAGCCCGTTCCTCGTATCCGACAGCGGGAGGGGTTGGTGAGGCAGATCGTCCCGAAGTCCATCAGCCGGGTACGCAAGGATATGGAAAGCTGGCGGCGTGCATTGCGCCAGGCAGACAGCGTGGAGCGTCCGCGCCGCCGGGAGTTGATGGATTTGTATGCCGACGTGATGCTCGACGCGCTCCTTACGAGCCAGATTGAGCAGCGCATCGGCCGGACGCTCTCGGCGGAGTTCAGCCTGAAGGATGCGGCCGACAAGGTGGACGAAGGGGCGACGCGGATGCTCTCCGAGGCGGAATGGTTCCCGCTCCTCCTGCGTTATATGCTGGAGTCTATATACTATGGGCATTCGCTGGTGGAGTTCTCGGCTTCAGAAATAGGCAGTTTAGGCGTTACGCTGATTCCACGCCAGAATGTTGTGCCAGAAAAGGGGCTGTTCCTCTTCGACAGCACCGCCGACGCGGGTATCTATTATCGAGAGATGCGCGAATATGGCACCTACGTCGTGGAGTTCGGTTCGCCACGTAACTATGGGTTGCTGAACAAAGCCGTACCGCATGCTCTGTTCAAAAAGTTCGCCCATTCGTGTTGGAGTGAGCTGTGCGAGATATACGGCATTCCGCCACGTTACATTAAGACCAACACGCAAGACCCGGCCATGCTTGACCGTGCCGAGCAGATGCTACGCGATATGGGGTCGGCCGCCTACTTCATTATCGACACCGAAGAGGAGTTTCAATTCGCTCAAGGCGTCTCAACAAACGGTGATGTTTACAACAACCTGATATCGCTCTGTAACTCGGAAATGTCGCTCCTCGTTAGTGGTGCCCAAATCGGACAGGACACCAAGAACGGCAACCGGAGCAAGGAAGAGGTAGCCGTGAAGCAACTGGAAAAGTACGTCAATTCAGACAAACGGCTCGTGGAGGACTACATGAACAGCACCGTCCTTTCGGCCCTGTTCCGGTTAGGTTTCCTGCATGACGGGTTACGTTTCTCGTTCAACAGCGAGGAGGACACCGGCCAGCTTTGGGAACGAACGGTACAGGCGATGCAGTATTACGAGATAGACCCGGATTGGATTCGCACCAAGTTCGGCATCGAAGTAACCGGCAAGCGGGGCACGCAAGACGGTTTTTTCGGATAAGCCCCGCCGCAGTCGCGGGGCGGCACCTTCGGATTAGTTCCCTTTACCAAGATGGGATGAAGACATTGGCGGCAGACGATATCAACGTGCCGCCAATTGACGAAACTATCCTTCAGGAGGCTTTCCGACGGGTATTCCGAAGGATGGGGCGGATCGATACGTCTATCATGAGTGATAAACGGGTGGTGGCTCTTGTAAATGCGTATGCTGATACATTTACGAAAGCTATCCGCCCGACGCTGGAAAGCGGTGTCATCCCGCCCGTCATGGCGGAGCACCTTCGCAACGACGTGTTTGTCTTTTCCGGCTTCAAAACTTACCAGGAACTGAAAGAGGCGGCGGCTCTGCTTATCGACGAACAGGGGCAGACGAAGGACTTCGACCGTTTTTATCGCGATATAACGGCGATTAAAGAGGATTATAACAAGCATTGGTTGAAGGCAGAGTATATCTTCGCACAGACATCAGCAGAGATGGCCGCCAAATGGAAGGAGTTCGAGGAAGACGGCGACCGCTACAATCTGCAATACCGGACGGCACACGACAACCGTGTACGCCCCGAACACCGCGTGCTGCATGGTATCACCCTTCCGCCATCCGACCCGTTCTGGGACGAGTTCTTTCCGCCGAACGGTTGGCGATGCCGCTGCACGGTGGTTCAGGTACGCAAAGGCAAATATCCGGAATCGGACAGTGCGACCGCCATCCAGCAAGGCCGGGAAGCTACTTACCAGGCTGGGAAGAACGGCGTCAACAAAGCCGCCATCTTCCGCTACAACCCCGGCAAGCAACAGGTCATCTTCCCACCGCACCATCCCTATTATGAGGTGAGCGAATCATTAAGAAAGAAGATTACAGATATTTTGACGGGGAAGAGCGAAAAGGAAAAGAAATGGCTGGATAATATAACCAAGACAGAAGAAGCATTGGGTATTAGGAAAGGTTCTGAGATGAATTTTGAGCAGGCAGACGGAAACAAACCGAATCCGAACTATATCAAAAACAGGGCCTACCAAATCAATTGCCAAAGCTGCGTGGTGGCCTATGAGCTAAGACGGAGAGGTTTCGATGTGGAAGCCTTTGGTAATACAGGGCAAGGCTGCACTCCTTACAAATTATCTTATGATACGAATCTGATTTGGATTGACCCGAATACAGGGGAAAAACCGAAAAAAACAAAGGTATCTGGTAATTCCGGGATTACAGCAAAGGGAAATGTCCGAACAAATAAAAAACTGTTGGAAAAGAACTTTCAAGAGGCTACTAAAGAGGTTGGACGTTACCATATTACCGTTGTTTGGAACCTGTATAGCGGGCACATCTTTACTGCTGAAAGATTACCGGATGGCACATTGGCTGTTTATGACCCACAAACCGGGGATAGCCATTGCTGGGAACGTTATCTGAAAGCATTGAGTGCCCGGTACGGTATTGCCATTCAACGTGTGGATAATATGTTGGTGAATACAGAACTTATTGGGGAGGTAGTGCATAAGGTTTGAGGATACTACTTTTCCATGAAGTGCTCCAGAATCTTAAAACCTTCTCCGGGTTCTGTCCAGCGGGCTGTATCATCAGCATGGAGAATATAGCTGGGCAAACCGACAGAAGGCTGGCCATCCCCAAATATGGGATGATAAACAGCCTGATTCTCCCATTCACCGACATAAACGGCGTTAGGAAGTCCGGATTCTGACAATAGTTCTTTAACAACTTGTGGTAATGTCTTTTTTGCCATAGGAGATATTTTTCGCAAACTTACAAAATTATTTGATATGAGCAGCAATACTTTCTTTAATAATGTACTAAAAGACATCCAAACGGAGTTGGTCGATGAATTTGACCTGAATTTCGAGCGCAAAGCCTTCTTCGACCGGCCGTGGGCTCCGCTTAGCAAGAATTACCAGCCGACAGGCGGCAGCATGTTACTCCGCACTGGTGCACTCCGCCGCAGTATTCGGAGCCGGATTAGTGGGACGTCGCTTATTTACTCCAGCAGCCTCCGGTATGCCGGACTGATGAACTACGGCGGTACCGTTCGACAGGATTTTGTACCGACCCCGAAGATGCGACGCTGGGCTTGGGCAAACTTCCATGCCTTGCAGCAATCGGGTAAAACTTCAGAGGCAGAAAAGTACCGACGTATGGCTTTGGCGAAACGTATCCGGCGGACTTTTACTGTTCCTGCCCGTCCTTTCGTCGGCGATCATCCAAGGGTGCAGGAGATAGCCCGCGACATCGTATCGGAACATGCCGCTCGTGCCATCGAGGAGGAGACCAGACAATTCCCTAAATATCGAAACAAATAAACAGATAACAAGATGAAACACATTTTAGAGGCCGTCATGGAACGGTTGCAAGAGCAGGTCCCCGACTTGCGGTACATTGCCGAAGATTGGGGGCAGTTGGATTTCTACAACGATGCGCCGCCGGTGAAGTTCCCTTGTGCGCTGATCAGCGTTAGCAACATCAAATTTGAATCCCAAACGGCGGGAACCCGGTGGGCAACGATGACGATTCTTATCCGCGTGGCAGACGCTCCGGCGGTCTCCGGGACAATGGCTGCGCCGGAAGCCTACCGGAATCGCGCCTTTGCCATCTTCGACTTGATGGACACGATAGGCAACGTTTTGTATGCTTTCGGGGGAGATGAGTTTAACGAACTGGAGCAAAAGACTATCACACATTATAGCCGTGAGGATGCCATCCGGGAATATGCGATGTTGTTCGAGACGGAGTATGCCATCGATTCAGAATAGTTGCAGCTGCGCTTCGGCATTCCGCCGGCGTTCCAGTTCGGTATTGGTGCCGATGTAGTTGAGGAACGTCCGGTAACACATGGGATAAACCGGATTGACGTACCGCCGCCACACCTCTTTGTAGCAGCGGTCTCGCCGCCCCGGTTCGTAGTGTTTGCGGACGATGTCGCACACCAGGTCGATTCGCCGCAATGTGTTTTTGTGGAATCCCATGCCAATAAATAACCAAACAATCTTACTGCAAAGTAAATAGGATATGGGATAAACTACAAAGATAATAGATGTATTTTGAATATTCTCATCCATTAAATTTTGACTCTTAAAAAATCTATCATTTTGCGTATCAGTCTATTGTAAAGATACTGTATCTTCTATGCCAACATGTGTTGATGTATTTATTTCCTCTATAAAATTACAAATCTTATTCCGTGTGATTTGGTCTTTTTGATTTTTTATTGAGTTATATAAGTGTAAGATATGATTATAATCTGTCTTATCATTGTCATTTACAATAAATGTATCTACAATTTTACCGGTCTCATCGTAAATATCAAATTTGAGACTATCTTTACCTAAAAGACCTTCGCGATAAGAAAGAACTACCATTCCTCCTTTTAACATTAATTTATATTGACCTTGAGAAGAGGTACGATTCCAATAACAAGAATTGGAATTTGTCTTCGCTATAAGAACATCTATTAACTCATTTAAGTATACTGGTATCATAATCTTTGTTTTTTTAATAGTTTTCAATTTCTATCAATAATTCAGATGCATTTCTCAAATTAGGAAATATTTTAGATTTCTCAATAATACTTCCATTATGAATAAAATCTTGTAAATTATCAATATCAAGTTTTATACTTAAAGTAATTTCTTGGATATTTTGAGGAACTACAGTCAATAAGGTCTTGTCTGATCGTATAGATACGAGTGTTTTATAAACTTCTTTCAATAGAAGAACTGCTATTTCTAATTTATCATCAGATATATAATGTTCGACCTCATTGATAATTTGGTTTGCTGCAACACACTCTGAGATAGAAGTTATTTCTTTTATCCTGCCTTGTACAAAATCTACTGTTCTATCAACTTTCTCATCGGTGTTCTTTGCAATAGTTTTGACTGATTTTAATTGAAAAATGGTCAACATAAAACCTAATACTGTAATAATTGTACCACAAATGCTAAGGTAGCTATTATTACCCTCAAACCATCCTAAAAATCCTACCACTATAAGTAAAATAATGGACACCATCCCAGTCAGGAAAGGATGTTTGTTCAAATATTCTAATATAGTGTCTATTAAATCGCTATTATTCATATCCTATTTAACAAGAACCGTACAAATATAGTGTTTTTAGCAATCTGTTGTCATTAATCAGGCTGTAAAATTGAGTTGAATCAAGTATTCTTTTCTGATAATACTTTTTCTATCTTCCTTACCGCCTCCACAATGGCAGCGGTACTTTGGCGGAGCACCCGGTTCTCAGCCTCCAGTTGCTTGATGCGCACCGTCTGTCGGTGGCTCATGGCGACCAGTCGAAGGTAAGCGTAGGCGGTACGGAGCAGAGCTTTGGAGGCTTGATAGCATCCGGTTTCCCGCATCACCGCCTGGATGGTCTGGTTATCTTCGGCGGTCAGGTCGCGGATAAGGACGTTTTTGATTTGCTTAGTCATAATCCGGCCTCCATTTAATCTCTAAAGTAGCCTTCACCTTGCCCGTCCCGTCGCAATAGTCGCAGGGGATGGTCTTCGATTCATCATGCCCGACCTGCTCGATGAACCCGCCCCGCCCGTTGCAGACGGGGCAACGATAGTTCCGGAACTCCAGCGTTTCGCGTACCTGTTGGTACTCCGGTGGAGTTACTTCGATGATATGTTTCTGCTGGCTCATGCGATTGTTCCTTTCGTTAAAAGTTTCCTCAAATGGTAGATGGTTGCCTCCAGCGTCTCGATGCTCATGGCCAGCGATTGCTTTCGGGTTGCAGAACGGCTACGTTCGTACATCTCTTTATAGGTCTTCAGTGTCCGTTCGTGCCGCGTGATGCAGGCGGCGACGGTTAATACTAATGTGCTCATTTGTCTTTATTGTTTAAGTTAGAATAATCTCGATTCTTTAGAATCCTTCAGGTACTCCAGCACGAGGAAGTCCAGGGGCTGGGTGTTCCAGTTGGGGCGGTGGCTCTTGTATAGCTCGCGGAGCTTTGCCCGGAGTTCGTCAGGCAGGAGTCCGCTATCGAGCTTCGCCATCGGAAGGTTGATTTGGTCGAGGGTGATGCGGGAGACGTGCATAATCTTCGCGTCGCCCTTGTACCGGTCTTTGAGGTAGATTTGCTTGATTGCCCCGACGCAGTTCTTTATCGGGTTATGCAGCCGGATGGTGGTAAAGCATTGGCAATTCAGCTTGCCGTTCCAGTTTTCGTTGAAGTCTAATCGTTCGTCCATGACTATACTTTTAATTGACAATTGACAATGGATAATGAACAATTGCCATCCGGCTAAATTGTCCATTATCCATTGTCAATTGTCCATTGTTTTACATCCGGTTGAAACTTGGTTCCAGCTTCCGCCATACGCCTAACGTGTCTTTCTCGTAGAAGTAGAAGTTCGTGGCTGTGCCTTCCACCAGATGGCTTTCCTTGAACAGTGCCATAATTGCGGAGTATTCCGGGTCGTCGAACCGGCTCTCCAGGTCGTAGAGCTTACTAATCGACTTGTAATCCAGGTCGCCGTTCTTGTTGCGCTCCAGGAGTGTCATGGCGAGCTGGTACATTGGATTGTCCGCCCCGTCCTCCTTGCCCTGAATCCAGGTCTGGAGGAAGTCGATGAGGCGGCTGGCGGCCACGTCGGCGCGTTCGTCGAACTTCTTTACCTTGTTGCTCTTCACCTCGACCTTGAAGTTTCCCTCCTGCACGGTGAAGCTCATCTGGGCGTCGCCCCGCTTCAGCTGTCCGTACTCTGCCATTGTCTGGCGGAAGGCGGTCAGCTCCGCGAGGCAATACTGGTGCAGCCCTTGCACCTCGATGCAGACAGCGCGCACTTTCGTCTCCACGCCCTGCACCACCTCGGCCCGGATGCCCTCGTAAGCCTCGCGCCGCTTGATGCCCGCCTCGCGTTCTTCCTTACGTTTCTGTTCCAACAACTCTGCCAACTCTTTGCTTGATAGCTTGCTTAAATCTACTGTTTCCATATATATTCTGTTTTAATAGTTGATATTCACGTTATAAATCATCTTGCCCCGCATGATTTCGACCTGCGAGGAGAGGTAGTTGACGCGCCGGATATTCTCTTCGGTGCAGAGCTCCGGGTGGTCGAACATACGGTCTACCAGTTCGTCGCGCTCCTGCTCCATGGCAGCGATGCGGGCGGTGCGGTCGTCCGCCTTCTTTTGGTTGTATTTTCGGTCTGTTCGTATCATTTTAGTTCTTATTGATGACATGGTCAATAATCGGGTCTCCGCTGATGTCCACGCTGTTCTTGCGGCAGAACAGATTGTAGATGGCGGTCAGCTTAGACTCAGGTATCGCGTTGAAGTTCCCGCAGTTGGCCGCGCGGCAGGCGACGGAGAAGATGTAGCGCACCTTCTCCGGGCGGCTCCGGAAGGTGTACCCTTGCCGGTCGAGCCACGTCGCGATGGCGGCGATGACGCGCTTGGCTGCCCGCTCACGGGATGCCTCGTAACGGGCTTGGCGTTGGAGGCTGTCGCCCTTCATGGCGTCAATCATCCGGCTGTACTCCGCTGGGTAAAGGCGGTACATCTCGCTGAGCGACAGGGTGCGCCCGCCGCTGTACCGGTGGACGATACCCTCCTTCATGACCTCTTTGTAGGCCTCGTTATACCCTTCCGTCTCCCGGAGGAGCGACCAGAACAGGGCGTGCGTCGGTTTCTTTTTCTTCGTTTCCATAATGTTGCTGTTTTTAGGTAGTAGGATCGTCGCGGCGATCTAACTACATCTCGCGAGCGATCTAACTATATCTCGTCGGCGATCCTACCAGGTTGTTTTTACGTTGCTCCCGAAGGCGGAATCGAACCGCCTCGCAGAACCGTTTCGGGATTTAGTCTTTGTCTTTCCAAACCAATTGTCTCCGCAGGCTCCCATCAAGTGTTACATTGCTGTAAATCGTATCGGCGCAACGTTCGCACAGATGTTCGTCGGTGTCAGCCCGAAGACTGCAATAGCCTTTCCCGCAAACACCGCAAACAGCAAATTCAACCTCTACCTGCTGGCGCATCGACTGGTCTTTTGCCCGACAGATATCCACGTGTCGTTTCTCCTTTTTGCATTGAGCGCAAATACCTTTTTCATCTAATTTAAGTTCCATTTTCATATCATTTAAACAGTGATTATTCAATCTTTAAGTGGCAGTTTATACTTCATCCGGAAGAGCCGTTCCGTTAGTGGGACACCCATTTCATCTGCCTCGCGCATGGCAGGGACGAGGAAATCATGCAATTCTCCATAATTCTCACAGACACTTCGGAGCGTGTTCTTGAATCCGGCCGGATAAGGCTGGTTGTCGAGAAAAGCGTGGAAATCGCGGTCGAGCGGTGCGATGTAGCGGATACCCGCTTTGAAACGACGGTAGAACTGCGGGATGCCGGGTTTGTTCTTTTGCTTCAGCTTCTCCAACGTCAAGATAAGCTGGTCGGTTCCGATGAGGACGGTGGCGCAACTCCACTTGATGGTGTCATACATCGCTTTGAGAGCCTGGATGGTAGTAAGCGTCAGGTTCTCGGCCTCGTCAAAGATTATCATCGGCTTCTGTCCGTCGAAGCGTCCTTGCGTATAGAGCCAAACGTTCAGCAGGGTAAGCCGACGGCTGATAGTCTTGCCTGCCACCTCCCTTCCAGTAGCCTCTGCCATCTTGTCGATAAGGTCGTTCACTCGGTCGAACTTATGGCATGTAACAACGAAGACGCGGTTAGGGAACTCCTTTTTAAAGCGTTCCACTGTGTACGTCTTCCCGGCACCGCTCTCGCAAATCAGGACACGGGTCGCACTGGTGGCTAACGCCTCACGCAGTTCAAGGTCTATTTCCTTGAATTGAGGCGTATCGACGTGCGGCCAATATTCCTTTTGGAGCTTCAGCCCGACGCAATCCGCCAGTTGCTGGAACCATCGGTCGGCTATATCTTTATTCTCGCCCGTCTTTGAATCCTTGTAGGTGAAATCGGAGCGTAGGATGTGAGAGATGTACATGACGTTCACCTTCGTAAACTGCGCCAGCTGATTGACGCCGGTTGATTTGTCCGACACCCACCCCTGCATGGCTGCATATTCTTTGCAGGCCTGAGCCACTTGTTGTTTCTGTTCAGTCGTAATCATATCTTTTTACTCTTATATAATTGTTCTTTCATGCGTGCATATTCATCTTCGTAAGCATTGGCCTCGACAAGCTGCCGTTCTTTCCGGTTTTGCTTGGCTTTCTCTGCCAGTGCCCGTTCCTTCAGTTCGTTGGTAATCTCTTTGGAACGCTTGCCACCAAGTAGCTTTGAGGTAACACCATAGGGTAGCTGTTCGTCCACCCATTGCGCCACTTCATAGGCATCCTTTTCATACTGCTCAACAGCCTCCACTTGGGCAGCTTTACGCCAAACATGATGCCCCAAGTTCCGGACATTTTGTTCCGTCTCTTCCGCATGGCTCTTGACTGCTTTCCGGGCAGCAAAGCAGGTAAACATGAAGCGGTCGTCCATCGTATAAAGATCGCATTCCTCTTCATCCCAATACATCTGGCAGCGGACAGTAGCGGCGTATCCCAAGTAGTCGCGGATAACATCGCCCACCGATGCCACATCCGGGATCTCGAACATATACTTTTGCCCGCCCTTCGAGATGACGATATTGCCACGCTGGCGGGTAATCTCCTGTTCCGTATGGTTACCGGCCACATGCCGCCAGATACGCGGGTCAATCTCTTGGGCTTCCGGATGAATACTTTCGGCATAAAGCTCCGAACGGGTCTCGCCGCACTGCATGACACGGTTGTTCCATTCCTCAATCTTCCGGCTTACTTGTTCGATGACTTCTGCGTATGAGGGGAAGGATTCGGCATTCAGGTAGTCTTCGTTGGCCGTGTTTTCAATGTCCTTGCTGTCCCAGCTGGAGCCAAGCCAATTGAACTCGCTGCGGATAGTCTTCTTGAAAAGCCGGAACTGGGTCTCGGCATAGTTCGCCTGGGAGTTGCCCGGTTCTATGGTTCGCACCTTGCGGCATACTTGCGTGAGGAACTCCACGCTTTCCGTTCCGGTAAATGCACCGTGGTTATCGCTCACGAACTCCATGATTTCCCGTTTGCCACAACCACGCAAGCCCATTAGTACCGCCTCGCGTACCATCTCTGGTGTCTCTTTGTGTTGCCCGATGGAAGCCGGAGCCCAACCGACAATCTTGCCTGTTGCCACGTCTGTTACCATTATTATATATAAGCGCATAGAGCGGAGCTTACCCGTCCTGTCCAGATAGGAATAGGCCAACGTGCCGGAACCGTCGGCACACCAAAGCGAGTTGCCATACCGTAAGTTCTCGGTTGGAATATAAGAAAGGAATGTCGAGGCGAAGGCTTTCCAACCATGCCGCTCGCGGTAGGTCTTCAGCCGAGTGTTGTACATATTGGTATAGTGGCAGAAAGTGGAATAACTCAGTGCCTTTTCGCCCAGATAGGCGATATCCCGTTCGTAGTGATTCCACAAGTCAATTTTGGATTCTTTGGCCGGGCTACCGAAGTTCATCCAGAGCTTCAGGATGAGAGCCTCGTGGATGTCAAACCGCTTAATCTCTCCGGTCTCTTCGTCCACCAACTTACATTTGCCTATCTTGCGAGCATTATCGTTACCATACCGACCAGAAACAAAGAAGTCATATTGTTCCATCTCGTCCTCCGGAAAATACACTAATTTCTTGCGGAGGCTTCCTCCGGTTGTAACGGCAAAACCTTCCAACTTCTTCTTGTATAGAATTTGGGCGCAAGCCTTGTAAAAATCTTCCTTTGTCCGATAACCAAAGTCCTTGTATCCTCCGTTTGCTACCAGTTCTTTGATGGAACGTGCCCAAGCCATCGCTTCAGCCAGTTCTTTTGCTTTATCTTTATTATATTTGCATACACCGTTAATCTCATAATAACGGAAGCGGAGGAAGTCCGTGTTACGAATATGCGCCTTGACGTAATCCTCTAAGTTCCGGATGGCATATTGCTCGGCTATCCGCACTTCCGCTGTAGCTAACTCATCGGCAGCATGGAGCAGTTCATCACGCTCCCCCAAACGACTCCGATATCTGGTGTCTTTCCGGTCGGGAATCCGGTCAAAGTCATAATAAAACTGGCCATTAATCCGGGCATACCGCCAAGCCTTACCGGTATCCGGCAGAATATCCTTCGAACGGAAGCAAGGAGAGACGGACTGGCGGTAAATCAATCGACCTCTTATCCGCAAATAATCTCCCATATTGCTCCCAAGCGTATTACAAATATACCGTTCCGAAAGCCACATGGTCGTGTTGCCTTGAAACTGTCGTAATACTATGTCGTTACTCTGGATATTCATCGTTTAAATGTTGTTTAAATAGTTTCCGTTCCAGAGCTCGCACCGGACGCAAGGCTTACATAACCTTTACGGAAAGTGAAATGCTTCTTTGTCGTGTTATCAAAATAAGTTGTTCGTTTACTGGAAATGTTATTATTGTTATCATTATCCATCGTGTTTGCTATTGAATATATGTTTATCAATCCATTTCTCCAGCCTATCACACTCAGCCTCGCATTCCTTTTCATATTGAATGAGAAGCAAACTGAAAGCAACCCATATCATACTGAGTAAGATACCCAATATCATCTTCATACTTCCAAATTCCGAAGTTTCCCAAGTACCCACGCCGGCAAATAAGAACAGCCAACTAACATACCAACCGTAAAGAATCACTTTCGCTTTCATACATTGGTCTCCTCTTCTTTTACTATTTTGACAACTTCACCTTTTCTGTCTAATACTTTTACCACAGATTTAGGAGACTGAGACACATACAGTATTCCTCCGTTTTTCAATGCCATTTCCCGTGCTTGTAAGGCTTTTGCGCTATTGCGCTTGAAACTTAATGCTAAGCTCAAGAACGCAGTAGAAATGTCCAATGCTTTACAAATAGCTTTGCGGGAATCCCCGTCTTTTAGTTCTATTTTTTGCTTCATATTGTGTATTATTTGAAATTTATCTACCTTTATAGCCGTGTAAACGTCTTACACGGTGCAATATTACACACTTTGTTTCATAAATCAAAATAAAACGGGAAGAAAATGACACAAAATGTTTCAAATTTAATGAAAGGCGAAATGCTCGATTCCATAAAGAAACATCTTAACATCCAGAAAAACGCAGACTTTGCTCGTTTTTTAGGGATTTCTTCACAGGCTGTATCGAATTGGTATGCCCGAAATACCTTTGATGCGGAACTTATATACACAAAGTGTGAATTTATAAATGCGGACTGGCTGCTTACTGGCAAAGGAAATATGCTAAAGAATGAATCTTTGCCTGTTTTGCCTGAAATCAATTATGAATATAAAGGTGCACCATATTATAATGTGGATTTCATTGGAGGATTCGATATAGTCTTAAATGACCAAACTCGTAATCCGGACTACTATATCAATTTTGAGCCCTATAATAAGGAAGGGGTTATTTGGTGTAATATAACTGGGCACTCTATGGAACCAGAGTTAAACAATGGAGACTTTATTGCGATGAAAGAGATGACCAGCCCTATCGAATATCTTCCGGCTGGAGAAATATATGGAATCATAACAGATGACTACCGGACAGTAAAAAGGATGCGTATGTCTGATAAGGAGGGATTCGTTCGTTTAATACCAACAAATAAAAATCCAGAATATGGTGAGCAGGAGATTCCTATAAAAATGATCCGGAAAGTATATGCTGTACTGGGAAGTATGCACAGGTTGTTCTAATAGAGGGAAGATTCTTTATGCAACTCACAACACCTACATCAGAAGAAATACAGGAATATAACAAGATGTCCCAATCTTATCCTGTTTATATTGATGGCGTTTGGTATAATCCAGAGGATATAGATAAGCCCATTCCGGAAGTTGAGTGTGGAATCTTAGAGACAAAAGACAAGTTAGAAGAACGTTTTAAACAAACTTTTTATAATCAAATCCTTTATACACTATCATATAATTGGAGTATTTACGAGAACAGCAATGGTTTTTATGCAATCTTAAAATACACAGAACCTTTGAAAAAGGCTTTCCATAATGCTTTAAAATTATATGGTCGAGAAGACTATGAAGAAAGGGCATTGAAGGCTCTTAAATATAGTAATATCGATTTGAACGATAAACAAAATGAGAGAACTATAAATATAGTGTTACAGCCTACACTGTTCGATACTTATTATGAAGACCTAACAATGCAATACTTTCATAATGATATAGAATATTGGAACCAAGTCCTTGACAGTTATAAACAGAAACGAGCTTATAACAATAGACTTAAATACCTTATTGACTATATGGAAAAACTAAAACAATTAAACATATCATTCCTCCAGGAGAAAATAAAAGTTCAAGAGATTGCATACGAGCAACGGCTAAAAACCAATGGTACAAATAATGTAACAAAATAATATTGTTACAAAAAGTGTTACATTTTGTGCCACATACCAAAGGTACAGAAGATGTAACATTCTTAGGTGATTCTTTTTATCATGTAACACTACTCGAAACCGGTATTCTCTTTCTATTTACCCGTTTTTAGGCTTTCTATGGCCTTCAAATTAAGTTGTAGGTTAATTATATCTACAAATAAAGCAGCCTCGTTTAAAACGGAATTCAATCGAATTAAGTTTCAAACGTAGCTGCTTTGTAACAAAATAATCCTATTTTTCTTTTGATATATAGCGAGTTATCCAATATTTCGAAGTTGTACTGTTGGTTTTGCCCCCTATACTAAGCGCGACCGAATATCGCCACCAATATAAAAAATGATAATAGTGGCGATGACGGGCTAGTCGCTTGTCTGGGTTGTAGTATCCGCTTATTGCCGGTATTTGCAACAACCCGGCAGTTGGTCGTAGACGGCTTGATCCGCTTTATAAGTATCCATGTCGTGCCCCGCTTTGGCAATAGCTTTGCTAATAGCGTCCACAGATGTTTTGGTCGGATCGTACTGTAGATGTATCATTTGTTTTTCCTTATCCCAATGAGCCGATGAAACGCCGTTTACGCTTTTGGCTGCTGTTTCGATGCGTTGTTTACACATGTCGCAGGAACCTTTTACCCCGAACATGGCATGCTCGCCTGCCGGTTCCGGTTGTGCTGCGGATGTACCGTACGCGGCATGCCCTTCATGACCGCTCATCGTATGCCCTGCATGGCCGCTCATCGGTTGTGCTTCGCCGTCATTGTTCATCATCGACTGTTTCCCTTCCAGTTGGGCACTGGCATCTATCGAGAAAACACCGTTCGTTACGACTTCTTCTCCTTCGGATAATCCTTTTAATATCACGTATGCGTTGCCGAGGGAAGGACCAAGTTCTACTTCACGCATCAGGAAGGTCGGGGTGGAGGTGTCCGGTTGCTTGACATAAACGATGGAACGTTTGCCGGTCCAGAGAACGGCAGTCTGCGGCACGGTGATCCGGTCTTTATACCCTTGAAGCGGGGCGCTGACCTCGGCGGTCGCATACATCTCCGGCTTCAGTTCCATATGGCTGTTGGGAACTTCCACCCGGACACGTGCCGTACGGGTGGACGGGTTGATGATCGGATCGATAAACGCGATCCGACCCGTATAGGTCTTGCCGGGAAGAGCCTGCAAGGTGAAATGAACCTGGTCGCCTCTGTTCAGGAAAGGCAGGTCAACTTCGAAAGCGTCGAACATCGCCCATACGTTCGACAGGTTCGCTATGTCGAACAGGACAGCGCCGGAGGCGACATAATCGCCCTGGTTTACGCGTTTGGTCATGACGATTCCGCTTACGTTCGCTTTGATCTCGACGAGTGGGGAAACGCTACCGGACTGTTCGATCGCTTCTATCTGGGCGTTCGTCATTTTCCAGAGACGGAGTTTCTCGCGGGCTGCCTGGATCAGGGCGGGCTGCTTCATCTTAATGGCTTCCAACAGTTCCTGCTGGGCGGTGAACAGTTCGGGTGAATAAAGGACGGCAAGTGTTTGTCCGGCTCGTACGCTCTCACCGGTAAAATTGATGTTGAGTTGTTCGATACGTCCGCCTACGTGCGCTGTCTGGGACTGTAAGCTTTGTTCGTTCGGGGCGATCTTGCCGTACAGGCGGACTGTCTTGACTGGGTTTTCCCTGCTGACCTTTGAAGTCTGCACGTCTGCCAGGGCGGCCGCCTCTTCCGATAACTGGATTGCTTTCGGGTCGGAGCTTTCTCCGCCGCCGCTTCCTTTACGGACCGGGATCAAGTCCATCGCGCAGATCGGGCATTTGCCGGGTTTATCCTGGCGTATCTGGGGGTGCATGGAGCAGGTCCAGACGCCCGTCTCGTCCTGCACGAGGTCGTGACTGTGTCTTTCGTGCATCTCATGCCCCTCATGGGTAGCCGGAGCGGGGCTTTCGGACGGGCTGAACAACAACCAGCCGACTAATAAGCCGGCACAGGCTACTATTATATATTGTACCGGTTTGCTTTTTATTATTTCATTTATCTTTTTCATCTTGTTATTCATTTACGGAGGTTGATACTAATTTCTCTAAGCCCGCGATCAGCGTGTTGTATCCGGCAACCGCTTCGCTCTTTTTAAGGCTGTAATCCAGTAACTGGCGTTCCAGTTGGATGATGTCCGTGAGCGAAGTCGTCCCTGCCGAAAATTCGCGGATCATCAACTGGTAGGTCGACTGCGACAAGTCCTGCTGTTTGGCGTACAGGTCTATTTTGCGCGAGGCATCGGCCAGTTGTTGCTTTAAAGCGATATATTCGGCATGTAGCTGGTTGAGCGTGTCTTCGTACTTCAGTTCGCTTGCCTCACGGTAATGCCGGCTCTCCCGTTGCTGGGCGTTATATTTCCGGCGGAAGATCGGGATGCTGATCTTAATCATCGGCATGACCATATCCATTCCGTTCATATTGCTCATCCCGTTCATACGGGCCATCTCTTCGGAATTCTTAGCCATGATGGAATATTGCAGTCCGATGCCGAACATGGGAAGGCTCATCTTCTTGTCCATCTCCGCCTTTGCCTTATACGCGTTTGCCTCCGCTTCGAGCATGGAGAGCATCGGGTTGGAGAGGATGATACTATCCAGAACCGCATTGTCTTCTATGGAAAACAGCTTTTGTGCCAGTGAATCGGAAGTTTGTACCGGCAGATCCTGATCCCGGTTCAGCAGGCTGTTGAACCGGGCTTCGGCTGCTTTCCTGTTCGATCGGAGAGCTTCGAGATTGTTTTCCAGTTCGGCCATTTCGATCTGGATGCGAAGCACGTCGGACATGCTGCCGGATGAACCGCTTCCCATCGTACCACCTGCCATCGAACCGCCCATACCCGACATCGTTGTATTTCCGCCCGGTGTCGCAGAGGTCGTGGAAGGAGAGGTCCCCATATTTCCCATACCGCCCATGCTGTTGTTTGCCGTTGTCTGGGGAACGGGAGATGTGACCGGAGGCGCAACGGAAGGTGTCGGCCTGCCCGGAACGGACGACGCTGTATAGCGGCTCAGCGCCAACTGCTCCAATTGCTTTAACAATTCGAGGTTAGCTGCCGTGTTCTTATACTGCTCATTCAGATTGTTCAGTTGATACCACTGGCTTTTGACTTCGTAGAACAGGTTGTTGCGGGTTTCCCTGAATTGTTCGTAAGCCATGCGTGCCATCTCGGTCGCTTCGTTGCGGGCTGCTTTGCGGGTTCCGAACCAGGGAAACATCTGCATCAGGGTGAAGTCGGCTACCTGTTTGCCGGATAGCTGCTCCATCGGTTTGAAGAAGAAGCCCATTTCGAGTTCGGGATCGGAGAAAGCTCCCGCCTGCGGTATCTTTTCCAAGGATGCTTTGTAAAGGGCAAAGCTGGAATTTACCGACGGATTGTTCCGGGCGGCCGTTTCCAGGTAATGGGAAAGGCTGTCGGTCGTTTGTGCCTGTGATGGGAGATACCAAAGTGCCGATAGCAGGATGGCGGCCCAACGTAAGACGGCTATATGCTTTTTTATTCTCATTCTATTAATACTTTATTTATATATAAGAAAGTTTCAACTTTTTTCTCGGCGTGAAAATTTATTTTCATGCAATGGAAAATTTTTTTTCATCCGAAGAAAATTTATTTTCATGCTGAGGAAAATTTATTTTCCCGGTGAGGAATTTTCTGCTGCGTTGCGGGCCTTTTCCTCTTTCTTCAGCAGCCCTTCCCGCCACCAGCATTGGAATACGGGGACGACAAACATGGTCATCGACTGGATCAGCATGCCGCCGAAAGTCGGGATTGCCATCGGAACCATAATATCGGCTCCCTTTCCGGTCGAGGTGAGGACGGGGAGCAGGGCGATCAGGGTGGTCGCGGTTGTCATGGCTGCGGGACGTACACGTTTGAGTCCTGCTGTCACGACGGCTTCACGTATGGCGTGCCTGGTCTGCGGGTCCTTTTCCAGGAAGACGTGATGGATGTAAGTTCCCATCAGCACACCGTCGTCTGTCGCCACTCCGAAAAGGGCGATGAAGCCGACCCATACGGCTACGCTCAGGTTAATGGTATGCATCTGGAACAGGTCCCGCATATTGACTCCCGCCAGCGAAAAGTTCATGAACCAGTCCTGACCGTACAGCCAGAGCAGGATAAAGCCGCCGGCAAAAGCCACGAAGACACCGGAGAAATGAATCAACGAGGCCGTAAGGGTCTTGAACTGGAAATACAGAACCAGGAGGACGATCAGCAGGGCCAGGGGAACGACGATCATCAGTCGGGCGGTGGCACGTTCCTGTTGTTCGTAGTTTCCGGCAAACTTGTAGGAAACGCCTTTTGTTAGTTTCAGCTCTCCGTTTTGTATCTTTCCTTCGATCACTTTTGTCGCCTCTTTCACAACATCCACTTCGGCTTTTCCCTGTTTCTTGTCGAAGATCACGTAGCCGACCAGGAAGGTGTTCTCACTCTGGATCATCTGGGCGCCTCGGGCATATTCGATATCGGCGAGTTCTTTCAATGGGATCTGGGCGCCGGTGGCTGTCGGAACCAGAAGCATGGACAATGCTTCCGGATTATCACGCAGTTCGCGGGCATAGCGGAGGCGCACGGGGAAACGCTCGCGGCCTTCGACCGTCTTCGTCAGGATCATGCCGCCGACGGCTGCACTTAGTATCTCCTGTAAATCTTCGACGTTCACTCCGTACCGGGCCATGTTATCCCGGTTCAGCTTAATCTCCAGATAAGGTGCTCCGACCGCCCGGTCATAGAATACGGACGAAGGGATCACGGAAGGAACGTCTTTGAGCGCCTGTTCGATCGCCTTTCCGCTCTGCTCGATCGTTTCCAGATCCGGCCCGTATATCTTCAATCCCATTGGAGCGCGCATACCGGTCGAGAGCATGACAAGGCGTGCCTCTATCGGTTGCAGTTTCGGGGCGGATGTGAGTCCGGGCAGGTGGGTGACGTTGACGATTTGCTGCCAGATATCGTCGGTGTTCTTGATTTCGGGACGCCATTGCCGGAAATAGTCTCCTTTGCGGTCCGGTATCAGGCTATCTGCCGGTATCAGGCGGAAGCCGTCTGCCGGATTGTACGTGCCTCCGTTTCTCAGAAGATATTCTCCTTTCCGGTTCACTTTGAAACGTTCCCGCTTTCCGTCTTCGTTCAGGATATATTCGGGACGATAGTTGATCGTATTCTCGAACATCTGGGCGGGAGCCGGATCGAGTGCCGAGTTTACCCGTCCCCATTTACCGATTGCCGTTTCTACTTCGGGGATGGCTGCCAGGCGTTTGTCCAGTGCTTCGATATAATTCAGGTTTTGCTCGATTCCTGTATGGGGCATGCTGGTCGGCATCAACAGGAATGAACCTTCGTTGAGGCTGGGCATGAACTCTTGCCCGATCCGTTTCCAGATCAGGATGCCGCATAGGATAGTCGCGATAGGTAGCAGCATGAACTTCCACCGGTTATTCAGGCACCAGCGAAGGATACGTTCGTAGTAGATCACCAGTAACCAGAGCAGTGCAAGAATGATGGCGATACATCCTGTTACGAAAAGAAGATTGACGATAATACCTTTCTGGGGGCCCATCGGCAACCATTCTTCTGCCAAGAAGTAGGTGGCGACGACAAGTGCGATACCGATATTGATATAGTTACTTATTCCGGGTTTCTTCCAACGGTGAGCAAGCAGGTTGTTAAGTCCGACGGCTGTAAGTCCGAGTGCCGGAATATTACTGTACAGGACAGACAAGAGGACACCTGCTGCAATCAGTATATAGTTGAGCACTTTCCGTATCCGCTTTGAGTCGATCCGTACCGAAAACAATATATAGGATAAGGTCGGCAGCAAGATCAATCCCAATACGAAAGCAGAGGCCAGCGCATAGGTTTTCGTGTAGGCGAGGGGAGAGAACATTTTTCCTTCCTGTGCCTCCATTGCAAAAACGGGCAGGAAACTGACGATAGTCGTGATCATCGCCGTGGCAATGGCCCCCGACACTTCACTGACCGCTTTATAGATAAGGTTTACCATCGCTTTCCCTTTGCGGATGCCTCTGTTTTCCGGCATCTCCATATACCGGATGATGCTTTCGACAAACACGACGCCGACGTCCACCATCACGCCGATAGCGATGGCGATACCCGAAAGGGCAACGATATTGGCGGCTATTCCTGTGTAGCGCATGATGATGAAGGTAGACAACACGGCGATAGGGAGCATGCTGGCTATCACGACGGATGCCCGGAGGTTGAGGACCAGCACGATGATAACGATGATACAAATCAGTATTTCGTGGGATAAAGATGTTTCGAGCGTGCCGATTGTCTCTTTGATCAAGCCTGTCCGGTCGTAAAAAGGTACGACGGTGATTTTGGAGACAGTCCCGTCGGGCAAGGTTTTCTGGGGAAGTCCGGGCGCCATCTCCTTGATTTTGTCTTTTACATTATTAATGACTTCCAAAGGGTTGGAACCGTACCGGGCGATCACGACACCGCCGACTGCTTCGACACCTTCTTTATCCAGCCCGCCGCGCCGCGTACCCGGACCGATATTTACAAACGCTACATCGGAGATGCGTACCGGCACACCGTCACGAACCGTCACGACGGCCTTTTCCAGGTCGGATACATCTTTGATATAGCCCAGGCCGCGGATCAGATATTCGACCTTATTGATCTCCATTGTCTCGGCGCCGATATCGAGATTGCTTTTCTTGATCGCCCCCATAATATCCATAACGGAAACATTAAAGGCGCGCATGGCATCCGGATTCAGCTCGACCTGGTACTCTTTCACGAAACCTCCGGCTGATGCCACTTCCGACACGCCTTCGGCGGCCGAAAGGCTGTATTTGACATAGTAGTCCTGTATGGTACGCAGCTCTTCGGCGTTCCATCCGCCTGTCGGTTTTCCGGTTGCCGGATCGCGTCCTTCCAACGTGTACCAGTAGATTTGTCCTAAAGCGGTTGCATCCGGACCCAACGCCGGTTGTACGCCTTCGGGCAGCGTGCCGGGGGGAAGGGAGTTGAGCTTTTCGAGAATCCGCGAACGGCTCCAGTAGAATTCGATATTATCATCAAAAATAATATAGATGAAGGACATGCCGAACATGGAAGAACTACGGATCGATTTGACTCCGGGAATCCCCAACAGGGAAGTGGTCAGCGGATAGGTGATCTGATCCTGGATATCTTTGGGCGAACGTCCCATCCATTCAGTCGCTACGATCTGTTGATTATCGCCGATGTCGGGAATCGCGTCTACCGGAATCAGATTGCGGGGAATGATCCCTCCGTGCCAGTTAAATGGAGAAGTCGAGATGCCCCATACGACTACCAGCACTAAGATCAATATGGTTATCACCCTGTTCTCAAGGAAATAACGGATTATTTTATTTAGCATAAGAAGTATTATATGTATTGATAATGGATCGTGACGGTGTCAAAATAGCCTGGTCCTTGTGTCAAACACGGGGACAGATACATTTTGATACACTGCGGTTCCTTCTGATACACACAGAGGAAACAGATTTTTTCTTTTTTTGTTGTCTGGGATGAAGACAAAAAAACGGTCCGCCCTTTTCAAATAAGGGTGAAGGACCTGCGAGGATTTGCTATCGGCTAAATAAGGAAGGTACAATGACGGATGAGCCGGTCTGTCCCGCTCCATTCAGGCGGAGTGTCAGCATATATGGGAAAGTCGGTTCCTTGCTCCGTTTCCGTCAGACTATATAGATTTCTCAAATCGAACAGAAGGGCGATTGCTACCGGTACATGTTTGATCACTTGTAACTGGTCGACATTCTGGTCGTCCGATATCTTTATGAACTCTGTCTCGGTAGAGCAGCAGGACTTGTGGGCATACTTAGCTCCGCAGATATTACAGGTTTCGGCTTGCCACATGTTTACTTCGACCAGCTTGCCCATACAGTGGTGAAGTGTCAATGTTATACCGGAAGACAATCCGACATACAGTAATGCGAATATGACAATTAAAAACCTTTTCATTTCTAATTACAAAGATAAGAAGTGTCCGACAGATTGGAAAGCAAAAAAAACGATAAACATGTTCAAAATACTTATATCGCGGGAAAGGTAATAAATCCCCGGTTATTGGATAATTTGTTAGCTATTTCATTCTTAGTTCGATAGCTTTTTACATACGATTTAATTTATTGTGTTAAAGAACGGAATACTAACATTTTCTTTAAATAAAATGGAAAGTTTAGCTATTGTGCTATAATTACTTTTCGTATCTTCACCGAGAAATAAATTTTGGTTCTACGTTTTTTTAATTATTAAGTTGCTGGAAATATGGTAATAGCTTATTTAAGAGTAGGAACTTCAAACAAAGAACTTCTAGAAGAACAGAAAGATGAGATTGAACGTTATGCTTCGAATCATGATATGAATGTCGATAAGTGGATTACGGATGTCACTGTCGACAAAGGGAGGGAAGATGAACGTAATCTTGCTAGGGTACTGGATCGTATGCAAAAAGGCGATAGTCTGATCTTTTCGGATATTTCTCGCTTGGGACGAACTTTGTCGGAAGTTATGGATATTATGGGACGCTGCATGGAAAAAGGCGTTCAGATCTATAGTATAAGAGACCGGTATATCCTAGACCAGGCATTGGATCTGCCAGTTATGGGAAACGTGTTCAAGTTGGTGACGGAGATCGAACACAGTTTGATGTCAATCCGTACCAAAGAGGCATTGAATCATAAGAAGAGCACGGGAGGCCCGTTAGGCCGTCCGAAAGGATCGGCTGCAAAACAGTCTTTCCTGGATGCGAATAAAGAAGAGGTGATCAGCATGCTTGAACGCGGAGACACTGTTTTCGAAATTTGTAAACGTTTTAATGTTTCCAGAAATACCTATTATATGTTCAAACGGAACTACGGACTCTAAAACCAATCCTTTTTCCGCATGTATAGCCAGGTCGAGATTGCTGTCAGTAGCATGAGTGACCAGGCTATGCCATACCCGTATTGCCAGTCCAATTCTGGCATCATCTTGAAGTTCATCCCCCATATACCAGCCAGGAATGTCAGTGGGATGAAGATCGTGGATACGATTGTCAGGCGTTTCATGATCGCATTCATGCGCAGGTCGTTATTGGATATGTAGAGATCGACCAGGGAAGATATGATTTCCCGGCAGCTTTCGGTTGTCTGGATGATGAACTGCAACTGGTCGGATAAGTCGTTATAGATGGGAAGGATGTCGGAGCTTATGATTCCGTTTTCGGTGCGCAGCAGTTTGGCAAATTGCTCTTTCAGCGGTTGGCTGTTCTTGCGGATAACCATATATTCTTTCCGACGTTGCTGGATAAGCAGCCCCATATTACCTTGGTCGTTTTTGATATCGAGCAGGGTCTCTTCTATATCCTCAAGCATTTCCTCCACTTTGGAGGCCGATTCCACTAAATTGGCAATGATCGTATTTAAAAGGAATGCCAGGAGTAGTCCGCTGTTTTTTCGGCGAATATTCAACATATTGGATTCGATGGCTTTGTAGGCATTTTCGAATACAGGATTGTTGCTTTCCGTGAAGCTGATGACTACGTTTCCCGTGATTAGGATGCTGATATGTTCGGAGTTGATCTCCATATTGGTGTCGTAGTAGGAAGAATTGAGTACGATAAGCATGTGTTTGTCATACTCTTCTATCTTGACTACGTGTTGGGGAGTCAGAATGTCTTTGGCGTCCAGGTTATGCATCCCGAATTCATTGACGATACGCGTGACCGCCTCCGAATCAGTCAGACCGCTAACCTGAAACCAGTTGATACTATTTCCGTCGACAAATTTTTTGAACGACGTTTCGTTTGTCTTGATCTCCCGTGTGTGCAGAGTGTCAGCATTGTACTGTGTGAGGCTGATCCGGGTAACGGTATCATGCTCGCCGGCATAGAAATATCGGTCGGCAAGATGTCGGTTGGAAATATGCTTGCGCTTGTGTGGATGTACATATTCTCTTCGCCTCATATCTGTTTGTTCTTATTCGAGTTCTACAACCGTAATACCCGCACCTCCGAATTGGACATGTTCGTCGTGATACTGGCGGACGCCCGGAACAGTGTGCAGGTAATCGCGTATCAGCTGCCGAAGTATGCCTGTCCCTGTCCCGTGCAGGATACGGATGCGAGCGGCACCAACCTGTATGGCATCGTCCACAAAGTAAGTAACGGCCTGTAAGGCTTCGTCCCCTCTCATACCTCTAACATCTATCTCCTGCTTGAAGTTCAATTTCTTTTCATGCATATCGTCCGCTGTCTGGACACTGACAAAAGTACTTTTTTGGATCTCTTTCTTGATTTGTCCTTTGCTGACCTTCTCCAGTTGTTCCAACTTGACTGTGCTCTTGATCATGCCGAATGCTACAACTGCCTGCTTTCCTTGAACTTCCATAACGGTTCCGGCAGAGACTTGTCCTTTGAGGCGGACGTTGTCGCCAGCTTCTATGACATCACGGTTGAAGACCTGCTTGGAGGCCGGCGCGTTTTGTTTCTGCTTTTTACGTTCTTTGCGTTCCTGTAATTTTGCCATTTTGCGGGCGATCTTGTCGTCCTCTTCTTCGGCTGCTATCACAGAAGCCTTGAATTCTTCCAAGGCTTTGCGGGCAAGCTTGGTCTGTTCCTTTTCCGCCTGTGCCTCTTTGATTTCGCGGATCGTGTTTTCGATCTTTGCGTTGGCTTCGGAAAGGATACGCTGTGCCTCTTCCTTGGCGTTACGCATGATCTCTTTCCGTTGTTTGTTTACGGCTTCCAAATCCTGCTCGTAGCGGGCGGTAATATCTTCCAGCTTCTTTTCTTGTTGGCGGATATTCTGTCGCTTGCTTTCCCAATAGCGTTTGTCACGAACGATATCCTGTAGATATTTATCCATATTGATATAGTCGGAGCCGACATTAGCAGATGCATCCGCAATGACATCTTCCGGCAGGCCGATCTTCCGGGCGATCTCGATGGCGAAAGAACTTCCTGGATTACCGATCGACAGCTTAAAGAGCGGTTGCATCAGGTGGCGGTCATAGAGCATGGCGCCGTTAACGATCCCTTCCGTGTCTTCAGCGAAATGCTTCAAGTTCTGGTAGTGAGTCGTGATAACGCCGTAGCTGTGATTCCGGTTGAAACGGTCCAACAGGGCTTCGGCAATCGCACCTCCGATCTGGGGCTCCGTGCCACTACCGAACTCGTCAATCAAGATTAGAGTTTTGCTGTTACAGTTCTTGACGAAAAATTTCATGTTCGTCAAGTGTGAACTGTAGGTACTCAAGTCGTTTTCAATACTTTGTTCATCTCCGATGTCAATGAACAGGTTTTCGAACAATCCCGTTTTCGAGCTTTCATATACGGGGATCAACAGGCCGCATTGCAACATATATTGCAGCAATCCGACCGTTTTCAGGCAAACGGATTTACCACCTGCGTTCGGCCCGGAGATAATCAGCAGGCGTTTTTTCTCTTCCAGGAGAATATCCAACGGGACAATCTGCTTGTTTTGTTTCTGTAACGAGAGGAAAAGCAGGGGATGCGCAGCGTGTATCCAGTCGATCTGCTGTTTGTCCTCGATGACCGGCTTGATTCCGTTTATCTGCTCGGCAAACAATGCTTTGGCGCGGATGAAGTCAATCTCGGCCAAGAACTCATAGGATTGCAGGATATCGGGGATTAACGGACGGATGAAGTTTGTAAATTCCGTCAGGATCTTCATGATCTCCCTGCGTTCGTCGCCTTCCAGCTCGCGGATGCGGTTATTTGCCTCCACGACGACTTCCGGCTCGATGAAAACAGTCTTGCCGCTAGCCGATTCATCGTGCACGATCCCTTTGATCTTCCGTTTGAAAGCCGGAGCGACCGGGATCATCAGGCGCCCATCGCGCATGGTGGGAGTAATATCTTTATCTACTACACCTTCCGATTGTGCGGCGCGTAATATCGACTGCAAGCTGCGGGAGATACCGCTCATGGTAGCCGTGATCTCTTTTCGTATCTGCGCCAGTGAAGGAGAGGCATTGTCCTTCACTCGTCCGAATTTGTCGAGTATCGCGTCGATCTTTCCGATTAACTGCGGGAATACCTGAATATCGCCGGCAAGGGCGGTCAATGCCGGGTATTTGATCTCTTCTCCCTCTTCCAGGGAAGGGCGAAAGAAGCGGATAATATCGTTGATTGTCTGGAGCGAACGTTTCAGGTCGAATAGTTCTTTTTCATCTAGCCAGGTTCCTTCGGGGCGTATCCGCTTCAACGAATAACGCACATCAAAAAAATAACTGGCGGGAAACTCGTCTTCTCCATGCAGGATACGAACAAACTCGTCAGTTTGTTCCAGGCGTCGGGTTACGGTTTGATAATCGGCAGAGAATTCCATCTCTGCCACCCGTTCTTCTCCGAGCGGGCTTAAACATTTCTCTGAAATTAAACGACGGACTTTATCGAAGCCCGTTTTTTGTTCGAAATTTTGCGGATATATCACGTTCTTGTAAATGCTTTATTTTACTTCGACCGTCACGGACCGGCGAATGGTCGGGCGGACGATGATTTCCATTTTGTTTTTACCCCTTTTGATATCGAACGTACAGGCATTGTTTCCGGATGGGTTGATATACGGGGCGTAATAATATAAATATGAGTAGGCGGTCTTGTTACCGGGTTTCTGGATCGCATCGGCTACTTGTGGGTATTTGAATGTGTCCCAGAACATACAGCGTTTGAAACCGTTGGCATCCGTAAACTGGGTTTTCGGATCGCGGTATTTCATCGTGTTGGTAATAAATCCTTTGTAAGCAGCGGAGAATTCTTCTGCCGTGTGATTCATTTTCTGGTCGTTGATTTTCTCTACAATATCACGGGGGCGTAATCCAGCTGCATAGGCAGGAGAGTTCTTATCGACGTCGGCGATCTGTTCCATATGGTCGATGTCGTAACTTAGTCCTGTATAGTTGTAGGTTTTCTGATTGACCTTGAATGGCACGTTGCGCTGATATTTGACATATGGATATTGCATACACATCAACGGTGCATGAATGCGGGCGTATTCATCTAGACGATATGAGTCTTCCAGCAGTTCGTTTGCCTCGCATTCCCACAGGATACGGCCCGGTACATCGCGTTGGTCAATCAGGCGGAAACCGAACTGGAGGAGATACTCCGCTTCTGCTTCTGCAGACATCGAGTTCAAGAACGGGAATGTCTCCATCTTACTGTGATTGAAGTTGTAGCGATAGATCGGCTCTTTTTCAATCAGAATCTTGTTCGCCCCTTTATAGTTCGGATTCTTATCGAAGAAATAGAAGGTCTGTACTATAATGTCGGGACGGTTTGTGTCGACAGTCATCCCTTTCTTGGTCAACTCCTTTTCGATACTTTCGTTGATGGCCGTTTCCAGTTTGCTGTTATTCTCGTCTATGGCAGAGAAGGCGAACGTCTTGAACTTTCCGAAATCTACAGGGTCGGCTGTCACGGTTGTCTTGAATGGACAGACAAATTCCCGTTCGCTGGTCGTTTCGAGGCTGTACATAGAAAAAGCGGTGGCCAATTGTTCTTCGGTAATCGCATTCCCTTTTTTGCATTCTTTTTTGACAAGCACCTGTTTAGCAGGGTTCGCCAGATTGCCGATCGTCAGTAATACCTCGTTTTTCCCGGCGGGATTCAGCATTTCACCGATCTCTTCCGACGAAATATCTGTCGTTTGCACACCGTCGATAGCTATAATGATATCATTGGTTTTAACTCCTGCGAGTTCTGCCGGCGAATAAGGAATGACACTGGTTATGACCGGTTTGTTTTTCCCCCAGTGGTCGCTTTGACTGATATCGTATGTAATTCCTAATCGGCATATATTCCGGTTTTGGGCAAAACCGGTAAGAAATGCAAATAGCAGTAAAACTGACAAAATCGCTCTCTTCATAATTAATTTCTTAATTGTTTTATTAATCTTATTATTTGTACTATGACAATAAATCATCTTTTACTACACAAAGGTAAAGATATTTTCGTTCTATAAGAACAGTTGGCAGTATATTTGATGTTATATTGGTGATTGATATCGACAAGAATAATGCCGACAGGCAGGTCGTATGACCGATATAGGTATGATATCTTACTGACAATTAGATAGTAATGAAAATATATAATTGATTATGAACAAGATGAATTTTAATAGCAAGAAGGAAACAGCTGACAAAAAAGAACGCCAAGGTGCTGATGAAGCGACAAAATTGCAGGATGAACAGGTAAATGCGTCAGAAGAAAATTCCGTATCTGACAATGTGACGGATGAAGGTCCGGAGCAGAAGGAGCTGGAAGAACTTAAGAAGAAATATGACGAACTGAATGATTCCCACCTGCGCTTGATGGCTGAGTTCGATAACTACCGTAAACGTACATTGCGCGAAAAGTCCGAGCTGATCAAGAACGGTGGCGAAAGTGCTTTGACTCACCTGCTTCCTGTTGTCGACGATTTCGAACGTGCTTTGCAGAATATCCGTTCGGCTGAAGATATAAAGGCTGTTACGGAAGGAGTGGAACTTATCTATTCGAAATTCATGTCTTACCTGTCTCATCAGAATGTAAAACCGATCGAAACTGTCGGTGAACCGTTCGATGCTGAAACGTCTGAAGCAGTCGCCATGATTCCTGCACCGGAACCCGATATGAAGGGTAAGGTTCTGGATTGTGTGCAGACCGGTTATACTTTGAACGATAAGGTGATTCGCCACGCTAAAGTAGTGGTAGGCGAATAATACGACAGGATAATGAGCAAATAACAACAGACAGATACGAAGATGGCTAAAAGAGATTATTATGAAGTGCTGGGCGTCGAGAAGACTGCCTCGGTAGAAGAAATAAAGAAAGCTTACCGTAAAAAGGCGATTCAGTACCACCCTGACAAGAATCCGGGTGACAAGCAGGCTGAAGAGAACTTCAAAGAGGCTGCAGAAGCGTACGATGTACTGAGTGATCCTCAGAAGCGTCAGCGTTATGATCAGTTCGGTCATGCCGGAGTAGGAGGTGCTTCGCAGGGCGGTGGCTTTGGCGGAGGAATGTCTATGGATGATATTTTCTCTCAGTTTGGAGACATCTTTGGCGGACATTTCGGTGGCTTTGGCGGGTTCAGCGGCTTTGGTGGCGGTTCACGTGGCGGTCGCCGGGTGAATCGTGGTTCGGATTTGCGTGTGAAAGTAAAGTTGAACCTGAAAGAGATCGCTACCGGAGTCGAAAAGAAGATCAAAGTTAAGAAATATGTAACCTGTTCCAAATGCCACGGTAGCGGGGCGGAGGACGATCACAGTTCCAAGACTTGTGAAACCTGTCATGGCAGCGGTGTTGTCACCCGTGTGGCCAATACGATCTTAGGACAGATGCAGACACAGACAACCTGTCCGACCTGTGGAGGCGAAGGGAAGATTATCACCAAGAAATGTAGCGAGTGCAATGGTGAAGGAATCGTGCGCGACGACGAGGTGATCACGATCAATATCCCGGCCGGTGTGGCGGAAGGCATGCAGCTCTCCATGAGTGGGAAGGGGAATGCAGCCCGTCATGGAGGTATTAACGGTGATTTGCTGATCTTGGTCGAAGAAGAGCCGCATCCGGAACTGATACGTGACGAGAACGACATTCTGTATAACCTGTTACTGAGTGTGCCTCAAGCGGCTTTGGGTGGCACAGTTGAAGTTCCGACCATCGATGGTAAGGCTAAAGTCAAGATCGAGCCAGGGACTCAACCGGGGAAAGTGCTCCGTTTGCGAAACAAAGGGCTTCCCTCTGTTAACAGTTATGGAACGGGAGACCTGCTTGTAAACGTAAGTGTTTATATTCCGGAAACGTTGTCTGCGTCAGAGAAGGATATCATGAACGGCTTGGAGAATTCTCCTAATTTCCAACCGAAGAAATCTGTCAAGGAGAAGATTTTCGATAAGTTCAGACATATGTTCGATTAACATTTTGTGGCGTTTGGGAATAAAAAGGCTGTGTCAAGGATTGCGACACAGCCTTTTTATTTCCGCCATACGGATTGGCTTCCGGTCGTAAATGGAAAAGGCCTTGTTTCAAAACACCGGTGTTTTGAAAACGAAACATATATGTTTTGCATTCAAAACATATATGCTTTGAAAAGGGCTGTCATTGCAATCGCTTAAACCTGTTTTCCCATTTGATAGGCATCTTTCATGGCGGGATTTCCGTTGATCTCTCCTTTGTGCCAAACGCCTAATCCGAACACGGTTCCTTTTATTACGGGATCTTCCAGGCAGTCCAGGAATCCCTGGAAAGTGTCGATCGTGCGGAGCATTTTCTTATGGTCGTCTTCGGCTGCCGTTACGATGAAATAAAATTCCTTGCCGTTCATCTCCGTGTATCTTCCACAGCAGCGGTCTATCAGGGTTTTCATTTGAGCGCTCATTGTATAGAAATAGACTGGGGTAGCCATTACGATCACATCGGCATCCACCATTTTTTCGATGATTTCTGCCGCGTCGTCTTTTTGAGGGCATGGCTTCTGGTACAGACTGCATGTACTGCATCCCGTACAGTAATGGATTGTTTTGTCTCTCAGGAAAATCTTTTCCACTTCATGATTGCTTTCTGCCGCACCACGCATAAATTCGTCACAGAGTGTGTCTGAGTTGCCGCCTCGGCGGGGACTGGATGATAAGATCAATACTTTTTTTGCCATACTTGTATATTAGTTTAAATCGCTATTAAAAATGTTCCGGAGGAACAGATACAAAGTTACTGTGACAGGCTGGTTCGGATTGTATATGAATTACGGGGATAAGTACCATTTTTACAGGATAAGGGTATACATCCTGATTCTTGGTCAACGGACAGGCGTGTAGTCTATCTCGGACTCTTCGTCCGTCGCTTCGAGCTTGAATATGACAGGGCGTAATCCGTCATTGCAACTGCAGATGGCAACTCCCGGTTTTCTGATCCAGTCTCCATAATAGAATACTTCTTTTCCGGCACCATGTGACAACGCAAAAGCATATTGGTAAATCGCTTTCCAAGCTTCGTCACAAAAACCTTCCGGCTTGGCATAATCAGCATAAAAAACTTGTCCTTCTTTCAGCATGGGGCAGGCGGTCAGTCCCTCGGCGCCGTATTCGCGGGCCAGTTGTTCATCTAAAGTAGTTTTTAATACCGTAATCTTGACTTTTTTCATCTGATATGTTTTTTAATGGTTTAACAATGAAAATCTGAATCAGAACAGGAAACCGAGTGAGAAACTCATTATGTTTGTTCGTTTTTCAATGTTGAGAGTCCCTTTCTGGTTGGCCTCGGTACCTATCTCACGGAAATCGGAAGCTACCTCGTTCAAACCGAATTCATAACTGAAGTCAAGAAACAGACGCCAGATACTGACTCCCAGCCCGGCGGCTATGCTGATGCCGAAAGGGGTATTGTCGTCTTCAAACTCGCGGGGTCTGTCTGTCATATCTGTACTGTAGCGCGTTTTGTAGTTGTATTTGATATTGGGGCCGAACATCATGCTTAATGCGTACGGACCTTCTTTTACCAGATAATAACCGATCATCACCGGAACTTCGAGCGTGGCGGACTTATAAGTAATCCGGTTCTTGCCGATAGGCATTTGGGTGTTTGTCCCGTCAGGCAGGCTGTTTTCCGTCTGTGGTATGTTGAAACGTATGTCACCTTCCGTATATTGCCATGCCAAGCTGGGTTGAATATAGAAACGATCGATATTGACTCGTGCAAACACAGCTGCTTGGTAACCTACCTTATATTGCAGACGTATGTCTTCCATCTCCTGATTGTCTATCGTCAACGATTTGACAATCGGGAGCGCGGCATTGACTCCGACTTTTCCTCCCCAGTTGAATGTCTTGTCTTCGATCTTGATAAACTTCTGGGCGTTGGCCAAGAAACAGAATGGAAGTATCAGCAATATAAGGTAAATTTTCTTCATGACTATTTTTTCTTTCTGACCGACCAGCCGAATTTACCAACAAAGTCGCCCAATCCGTAATATTTGCCATGTGAATAAGCCAGCAGGTCAGCACGCTGCATATCGAAAGCTCCCGTTTCCGGGTCCAGATATTTGTCGTCGGCCTGCACGTTTACCACATCGGCGATAAACATGTCATGGCTGCCTAATGCCATTACTTCTTTTACCCGGCATTCGATGCAGAGCGGGCATTCTTCGATGATTGGAGCATTTACGACCGAGGCTTTTCCAGGCGTCAGTTTCATCTCTTCGAACTTAGTATGATCTTTGCCGGAATTGACACCACACCAGTCTGTTGCGTATGCTAAAGAGCGGGTTGTCAGGTTAATCACAAATTCCATGTTCTTTTTCAGGATCGGGTAGGAGTGACGTTCCGGACGGACGGAGATATAACACATCGGTGGGTTGGTACATATCGTACCCACCCACGCGACTGTGATAATATTGTATTCTGAAGGCTCAGAGCCGCAACTAACCATTACTGCTGGCAGCGGATAGATCATCGTGCCGGGCTTCCAGTCGTGTTTCATGACAATTGGTAATTGACAATGGGCAATTAAAAGACTGCGACAAATAATTGTCGATTGTTAATTATTTAACGATGATGTCTTCTTTATTAATCTTACGTTCACAATAATGGCATCTGATCGTACCCTTTTCTTTGTCGATTACATCGAAACGGGTCGGCATTGGTTCATTATTGGTAATACATTTCGGATTGTTGCATTTTACGAGCCCTACCAGTTCGTCCGGTAAGGTAACGGTCTTTTTCTCCACCACTTCGTAATCGCGGATAATGTTCAGGATCACGTTAGGGGCGATCAGGGCGATGCGGTTGATCTCTTCGTCACAGAAGAACTTGTCGGAGATTTTGATCATGCCTTTACAGCCCATTTTATTGCTGTGGAAATTGTTGCCGATCGTAATCGTATTGTCCATGTTTTCCAGCCCCAGTAATTTGGCTACTTTAAACAACTGGCTGGGGGGGATATGATCGATGGCAGTACCGTTCTCTAAAGCGGCGACCTGTAATTCTTTTTTCTTTTCTGCTGACATAACTTTTGATAATTGAAAATTGATAATTGAAAGTTGAAAATCAGAAAACGGGATTTTTAATCTTCAACGGAAATGCCCAACACTTCGCAGATGATGGCTTGACGGGCGAACAGTCCGTTGCGTGCCTGCTGGATATAATAGGCTTTCGGATTATCGTCCACATCATAAGCGATTTCGTTAACGCGAGGCAGCGGATGCAGGATACGCAGGTTCTCACGACTGTTTTTCAACATCTCATTCTTCAGTATATACACATTCTTTACACGTTCGTATTCTTCGAGGTCGGTGAAACGTTCGCGTTGTACACGGGTCATGTACAGAATATCCGTCTGGTTGATGATGTCTTCCGTAAATTCGGTATATTCGTTGTATTTGATGCCATGTTTGTCGCAGAAGTTTTTCTGTTCGTCCGGCATGCGGAGTTCGTTTGGTGCGATAAAGTTGAATGTCGGGTTGAAATGAGACATACCTACTATCAGTGAGTGTACGGTACGTCCGTATTTCAGGTCGCCTACCATTGTGATGTTGAGATCGGTCAGCTTGCCTTGTGTCTTTTGAATGGAATAGAGGTCCAGCATTGTCTGGGAAGGATGCTGGTTTGCTCCGTCACCGGCATTGATGATAGGCACGTCCGTGACTTCCGATGCATAACGGGCGGCGCCTTCCAAATGGTGGCGCATAATGATAAGATCAACGTAGTTGCTTACCATCAGGATGGTATCTTTCAGTGTTTCGCCTTTGGAGGAACTAGTCGTGGAAGCGTCGGAGAAACCGATCACACGGCCGCCCAACCGGTTCACCGCAGTTTCGAAACTTAGACGTGTGCGGGTGGAGGGTTCGAAGAACAAGGTCGCTGCAACTTTGCCTTCCAGTACCTTACGGTTCGGATTTGCTTCAAACTTCCTGGCGTTATCCAGAATACGAAGAATGTCCTCTTTGGAGCATTGATCGATAGAAACTAAACTTTTACTTTTCATTGTTGTGTATATTCTGTCTTATGCCCACAAAAGTATAAAAAAATGAATAGACAATGTCATGGCTCCGCTTATTTTTCACTTGATAAAAAAGGACCTGTTTCGTCGAAGTTTGGATACTTTTTCTGAAACAGGTCCTATGGAATAGGTAAAAGGTCCGGTTTAGAAGGTTTTTGGCTTTTATGGATAAAAAATGTTTTCTTATTCTCTACCGCCGCCTAAAGCTTGATAAAGGTTGATCACGCTTTGTATCTCGGTGAACCGATTAGCTGTTTGTGACAGCTGTGCACTCAACAAGGATTGGCGGGCGGTCAGCACTTCCAGATAGGTCGTTGTACCATGTTCCATCAGCAACGAGGTGCTTTCCAATGCTTTTTCCAAGGATTGGATTTGCTTTTCGAACAAGAGGGTCTTGGCCTTGCTTGTCTGGCAGGCGACCAAAGCGTCGTTGACTTCGCTGCCGGCATTCAGCAAGGCTTGCTGGAAAGACAGGCTTGCTTCTTCCTGTTGTGCTTTGGCGATGCGGTATTGGGCCATGATCTGTCCTTTATTGAACAACGGTTGTGTGAGTGAGCCGACTGCCGAAGCCAGGAATTTGCCTGGATTGACGATCATACTCCCTGCTGAGTTGGTCCATCCGGCACTTCCACTCAGTACGATGGAAGGATAGAAAGCGGCACGAGCCTGGTTGGTCGCGTAAAATGCTTGTTCCAGCGAACGTTCGGCAGCACGTACATCGGGACGGTTCGATAACATTTGCATCGGTACGCCGACTGCTACGTCTTCCGGGAGCTGCTGGTCGGCCAGCTTTCCACGTTCGTAGCGGCGCGGTGTCTCAGCGAGCAATAGGGCGAGACTATTTTCGACTTGGTTGATCTGCTCTTTCAAGTCAAGAATGGAAGTCTGTACGCTGTAGTAAGCCGCTTCCATTTGGGAAGTGGCAGCCTCGTTGGCTAATCCGGCATCCATCAATGCACGGGTAGAAGCCACCGTCTCTTTCCAGGCTTCTTCTGTCTGTTGCGAAATGGCTAACTGTTCATCTAACATCAACAATGTATAGTATACGTTGGCGATCCCGGCGATCAACTGGGTACGCACAGCCTGCTGGTAGTCCTTGCTTTGGGCATACAGTGCTTTGGCCTGTTGCTTGGCATTGCGCAGACGTCCAAAGATGTCCAATTCCCAACTGGCTGTGACTGGCAGCGTGTATGTCTTTGTCGCTTTCCCACCGTCGAAACTGCTGATCGTTCCTTGCGGGGAAAGTGCGAACGAAGGAAGAAAAGCAAGTTTTGCCGACATTAACGCCGCTTCCGCTTCTTCGATCTGCAATTGGGCGGACCGGAGGTCGGTGTTGTTTTGTAACCCTTGTTCGATAAGAGCCTGTAACTGCGGGTCCGTAAAAAGTTCCCGCCAGTTCACATTACCGAAGTTGGTCGTATCATCGACTGCCACCTCTTCTCCGTACAGGTTGTCCGGAGTCGTCTCGGCCGGTTGATATTTGGTGTATATGCCGCAACTGCTCAACAGGGCGGTTGCGGTTGTTAATACGATTATTTTCTTCATACCTTATTTATTTTCATTGTTTAAACCCTCACGTTCGGTTTGGCTCTTTTGCTTTTCCAACGCAACTTGCATATCGGTTTCAACTTCCATCGGCGGACGGATTTTTTCTTGCATGTATTCGAAAATGATGTAGAATACCGGTACGACGAACAGTAATGCCAATGTCCCGACTGCCATACCGCCGACAACACCTGTTCCTAATGAACTGTTACCGTTGGCTCCGGCTCCGGATGCGAACATAAGCGGAAGCATACCGAAGATCATCGTAAGTACGGTCATCAAAATCGGACGCAAACGGGCTTGTGCGGCCGAATAAGCCGATTCGACGATCCCCATCCCTTTACGGCGGCGTTCGATGGCGAACTCAGTAATCAAAATCGCCGTCTTGGCCAAAAGTCCGATCAACATGATTACACCGGTCTGCAAGTAGATGTTATTTTCCAATCCAAACAGTTTGGCAAACAGGAACGAGCCCATCAAACCGAACGGAACAGACAGGATAACGGCCCAGGGCACAAGAAAACTTTCGTACAGACAAGCCAGGATCAAGTAGATAAGCAAGATACAGACCGCATAGATAAAGAGTGTCTGTGAGCCTCCCGTATTAGCCTCTTCACGTGCCATACCTCCATACTCGTATCCGTATCCTGTCGGTAGCATCTGGGCAGCCACTTCCTCGATGGCCTGTTGCACTTCACCCGTGGAATATCCCGGTGCCGGGTTCACATTGACCGTGATACAGCTAAAGAGGTTGAAACGGTTGGCCACTTCAGGTCCGAGTACCCGTTTCAGGGTTACGAACTGACTGATCGGAGCCATTTCCGTTCCGTTGCGAACGAACATATTGTTCAGAGCTTGTTCGTCAAGACGGTATTCTGGTGAGGCTTGTGACATCACACGATATACTTTTCCGAATTGGTTGTAGTTGGAAACGTATGCGCCACCACAATAACTACCCAATACGTCGAGAACCGTCGAAGGTGAAATGCCGGCCCGTTTACATTTGGCTGCGTCCACATCAACCGATATCTGTGGGAAGTTCATGGCATAAGAAGTGTAAGCCATCGCTACTTCTGGACGCTGGTTCAAAGCCCCGATATACTGCATGGCATTGCCATAGAAGGTGCTCATATCTCCACCTGTACGGTCCTGCAAGTTCAACTCGATAGAGTTACCCAGACCATAGCCTGGAATCATACCCGGCTGGAAGCAGAATATCTGTGCCTCTTTGATTTGGGCGAATTGTGCGTTCAGACGTGCGACCACCGCATCGGAAACATGTTCGGCACCTTTTCTTTCATCCCAGTTTTTCAAACGGATGATTGCCATACCGTAGGAGGTACCCTGACCTGCCAGGAAACCGTAACCGGCTACACGGGAGTAATGTTCTACTTCCGGCGTGTTTTTCAGGATGTCCTCAACCTTGTCCAGTACCCTGCCTGTTTCTTCCAGCGTACTACCCGGGGCAATGGCTACATTCGCCATGATGGTTCCCTGGTCTTCTTGCGGGACAAGACCTGTTTTGGTATTGCTGATAAGCCAGCCCAACAGAATAACGGATGCGATCAGTCCGACCCATACCATCCAACGGTGATGGATGAAAAACATGACGCCTTTCTTGTATTTGCCCAATACGGCATTGAAAGAGGCATTGTAGGCTGCGCGTACACGACCGTTAATACTTTTGGCACTCTTGTTCCCATCGCTCGGACGCATCATCATGGCACACAAAGCAGGGCAGAGTGTCAATGCACAGATCATGGAAAGACCTACGGAGGTCGCCATTGTCACACCGAATTGTGTGTAGAAAATACCGGAAGTACCGCCCATGAAAGTTACGGGTACAAACACGGCCATGAACACGCAAGTACAAGAGATAACGGCCATTGTTACGTCACCCATCGCATCTTTCGTTGCCTGGTAAGACGAGGTGTAGCCCGAATCGAATTTCGCCTGTACGGCTTCCACCACCACGATCGCGTCGTCCACCACCGTACCGATGGCAAGCACCAGGGCAAACAGGGTTAGGATATTGATCGTGAATCCGGCAGCTGTCAAGCAAGCGAATGTACCAATCAGTGAAACGATGATCGAGATAGACGGGATCAGCGTACTCTTGAAGTCCTGAAGGAAGAAATACACAACAAGGATTACGAGGATGATCGCCACGATCAACGTTTCAACCACATTATATATTGAGGCGAAGAGGAAGTCGTTGGAGCTCATCATCGTGATGAATTCCGTTCCTGTAGGCAATTCCTCTTTCATCTTTTCCAATTCGGCGGCAATACGTTCGTTTACTTCCGTTGCATTGGAGCCGGCTACCTGGTAGATCATGAATGTCACGGCCGGTTTGCCGTCCATCTGGCTGTCGAAACCGTAACTCAATGTTCCCAACTCGACTTTGGCGACATCTTTCAGGCGTAAGACGGAACCGTCTTCTTGAGCCCGGACGACAATGTTCTGGAATTCCTCTACGCTTTTCAGACGTCCACGATATTTCATGGTGTACTGGAACACGTTTTTCGAATTTTCTCCTAACGAACCGGTCGGAGCCTCGATGTTCTGTTCGCCTAATACGGATGTCACGTCCGAAGGAACCAATCCGTATTGGGCCATTCGTTCGGGATTCAACCAGATACGCATACTATAGGTATCGCCCAACTCCATTACGTCGCCAACACCTTCAATACGTTTGATACGTGGGATGACATTGATGTCGAGGTAGTTTCCGAGGAATGTTTTGTCATATCGCCCATCGGAGCTGACAAGTGCGTCGATCTGCAAGAAACTGGTCTGTCGTTTCTGGGTACTGACACCGATACGAGTTACTTCGGCGGGCAATAGGCCCTGTGCTTTCGTTACACGGTTTTGTACGTTGACAGCAGCCATGTCGGGGTCTGTCCCTTGCTTGAAATATACCTCGATAGTCGCCGAACCGGCATTGGTGGAAGTGGAAGTCATGTACATCATGTTTTCCACACCGTTGATACTTTCTTCCAGCGGCATGATGACGCTGTTCATCACCGCATCGGCATCTGCTCCTGTATAAGTGGCCGATACGTGAACCGTAGGCGGCGCAATGTCAGGATATTGCTCGACCGGCAAGGTAAAGAGCGAAATTAGTCCGATCGCCAAAATAAGAATGGAGATGGAGATGGCCATAACAGGCCGTTTGATAAATATATTTCCTTTCATACTTCGATCCTTTATTTAACTTGCGTTCCTTCACGTACTAACCCGGCTCCTTCGGATACGATCTCTTCGCCCACCTTCAATCCGTCGAGTACGATGTATTCGCGACCGTCGTTGATTTCAGCCACGGTAATCAATGTGGAAACAGCCTTGCCGTCCACTACTTTATAGACAAGCGTCTTGTCCTGCAAACGGACTGTTGCGCCTTGAGGAATCACGATACAGTCTTTGTAAGCCTGCGGTATGAGCACATTGCCGGAGGCTCCGCTATGAAGCAGGCGGGATTCGTTGGGGAATACGGCACGCACGCCGACTGTCCCGGTCTTCCGGTCGATCACTCCGCTGATCGATTCGATCTTTCCTTTCTGTTCGTAAATGGACTGGTCATTCAGTTTCAACGACACTTCCGGCATGTTTTCTAATGCTTCGTCCATGCTTTTGTACTGGCGGCTCATGGCCAGTAATTGATTTTCGGTCATGGAGAAGTAAACATACATGTTCGAATTATCGGAAACAGTTGTCAACGGTTGAGGAATACTGGCGCTGACCAATGCTCCGGCACGGTAAGGCAACATACCGACAACTCCGTCGGACGGGCTTTTGACTTCCGTATAAGACAAGTTGTTGCGGGCATTCAGCTCCTGGGCTTCTGCCTGTGCCAGTTGCGCTTTGGCAGTCAAGTAATTGTTTTCACTTGTTTTCAAGTTGAACGCTGAGACAACCTTTTTCTCAAACAGCTCCTTAGTGCTGTTATAGTTCAGTTCGGCTGTAGCTAAAGCTGCTTTTGCCACTTCTACATTTGCCTGGGCTGTCTTTAAGGCTGCTTTGTAAGGAACTTGGTCTATAACAAAAAGTAATTGTCCTTTCCGAACAACCTGTCCTTCCGTTACACAAAGTCGCTCGATAGTTCCCGATACTTGCGGATAAATATCTATATCCTGACGACCGCGGATCGTGGCCGAATAAGGTGTTGTCAACTCTTTGTCTGCCGTAGAAACTTTCATCGTCGCGTAAGATGCTTTCATCTGTGCATCCGGTGCATGTTTGCAGGATGCCATCCACATAGTCGTACAGCCGATAACTGCCATCAGCCGTATCCATTTTGCATTTGCTCTTGTCATATTCGTTTTATTCATTAAAAATGACGCAAATGTACCTTAAAAAGAGCGGTTTTATTTGTCTGAATGTCTATATAAATCTTCCATATTTATACAGTATAGATATTTTAAGAAAAGAATAATTGAAAAAAAACAAATAACTATAACTTATTGCCGTGTAATGTGTAAATATGGCGTTTGGAGGAAGAAGACAGGTTTATGGGGGAGATAAATTTCACGAGAGAGGGTGGTGCGCACACCACCCTCTTCTTTATTTTTATTGCAGATATTCTGCCAGTTTGGTTGGCAAGTAGAATGTATTGTTTTTGTCAACGTATACGATTACCGAATTCAGGCGGATTTCTTCCTGGCCTTTCTTTCCGATCGTCACGATGTTGCTGAACGGCGTGATGTTGATCTGCTTCCTTTTGTTTTTTACGATCAGTGAAGGAGAACCTTTCTCGTCTTTAGCCGGAACGATTTCACATTTGAAATCTTTGAATACTTCCGTGTGAGGAGCGAAGTTTCCGGCTGTCAGTTCTTCCAGCGTGTCGTGTGTCATACCGAACAGGGCACAGAGATAATGATTCAGTTCGATATTCGTGTGCATACCGAGAGGTAAGCTTGTACGGTCGGGATGGTAAGCTGCAAGGAACACCTCTTCGCCTGTGTGGCCGCCGGTTGTGAAACCGAAACAGGTTCTGGAGGTCAGCAGCTTGGACATGAAAGTCGTCAGCGAACTGCTGTATAAAGAGCCTTTGCCTTCGATCGAGCGTTCATTTTCCGGGATCGGGCTGTTTTTGTAATTCTTGCAATGGTTCAAGGCATCCAGTTCTTCTGGTGTCAGTTCGAAGCCGGCATATTCCCGGAAGACGTTTTGCACTTCGGAATTCGGTACACTGTTCACTTTCTTGGCAAAGCCTTCGGCTGTCAATTTATACAAAGAAAGCTGATGGAACAACTGGTCCTTGCTCAGTTTATCGTAACCTTTACAGTCGGCACGGCCGATACTGATACCGCTGTTGCCATGATCGGGAACGATCACTACGGCAGTCTCGCCATTCTGACGGGCAAATTCGAGGGCAGCACCGCAAGCACGGTCGAAAGCCAACATATCCGTGGCCATGCCGACCGGATCGTTCGCGTGGGCAGCCCAGTCGACCTTGCTGCCTTCCACCATTAGGAAGAAACCGTTCGGGTTTTGGGATAACTTTTCGATTGCCTTGCGTGTCATCTCTTCCAAGGATGGCTGTTGGCTCGGATCTCGGTCGATGTCGTAAGCCATTTCCCGATCTCCGAACAAAGCCCACATATTGTTGCCTTTGTAATTACGCATACCGTCGATGTCATTCTTGAAAATACCGTATCCGTTACCTTTCAGGTAGGCTTCGCTCTCTTCGGGAAGCAGGCTGGCGCCGCCACCGATCACGACGTTCAGGTCGTTGTGAGCCATCTGCGGAGCGATCCATTCATATTTGCCACGGTTGTAGCTGTGGGCGGAGCAGTCGGCCGGTGTTGCATGCGGGAATTCGCAGGTGAAAACCAGTCCCGTTGATTTGCCCTGTTTTATTTTGGCAGCTTCCAGGACGGTTGTCAGCGGTTGGAAAGCGCGTGCCGGATCGGTCGGGTAGATATCGTTGTCACCGTCGTTCTCCGGGTAGGTGGAAACGTAGCCTGTACGGCTGGGTTGTCCTGTCATGTAGCAGGAAGTCGTAGGAGCCGAGTCGCCGATCGGGGCATTCGAAGAATGCGTGCGGACTGTTCCGCAGAGATACGGGTCGATGTTCAATTTCGGTTTGTCGGGGTTGGTATACCATTGCAGCCAACGCGCCATAGAGACTGTAGCCAGTGATGTCCCGTCCGGGATTAGAAGAATGACATTCTTCACCGGCTTTACGTTTTCTACATCTTGTGCCTTTACCGGCATGAAGATGACAGACAGTAACAGGAGAAGTGAGATTGTTTTTTTCATTATGATTTATGATTTATGATTTATGATTTATGATTTATTTGTCTAATTGTATGATATCTTCTGTGAAGTGCGTGATCTTCTCCAGTCCGGTTTCCGTAACCAGGAAACTATTTTCGATGCCGACGGCGCCGATACCCGGTATCACATATTTCGGTTCGAGTGCAAATACCATGTTCGGTTCCAGCATGTCTTTCGAGCGGGGCGTAAGTACCGGCAGCTCGTTTATCTGGATGCCGATGCCGTGCCCTACGAATTTGGCTTGTTGCTTGGTCCCCATGAAGTATGCGCCGAGTCTCTGGCTTTCGGTGATCTTGGCGGCTATCTCGTAGAGTTCGGCACAAGGTGTGCCCGGCCGGGCGATATTCTCGATCTCGCTTTCGATAAGGAGGGCTGTCTGATGTGCCCGGTAAGCAAGCTCGGTCAGGTGGCCGACGGAGAACACACGTGTCATATCCGTCATATAAGCCGTATAATTTCCCGCCATGTCCACCATGATGGCTGTCCCTTCTTTCAGAGGCGTTCCGTTTGCACCTAACGGGCAGGAAGCGTCGATACCACTACCACCTAAGGCAAAGTCGAAAGGCGAGGGGACTTCGGCGTTTTCTCCCGCCAGGATACTTCCCATAAAGATATCCATATTGGCGCCGAAGGCGCGGAACAGTCCGATGGAACCGTTCTTGCGCATCCGTTTTTCTATTTCATACTGGAATTCGAGATCAGTCATTTCGGGGCGGAAACATTCGGGAATTTCGGCATATGTCTTGGCGTGGCGTTCGGCCGAGATGCGGAACATTTCGATCTCGTACGGTGTCTTTATCCGACGCAGCTCACGCATCATTGCGGTTGCGTTTCCGGTCTCTTTCGGATTGAAGATCTTTTGCAGACGTATATAGTCGTTGTATGTCAGTTCGTCGGCTTCGAGCAGAAGCTTTTCCGGCATTTCCAGTCCGTAGAACGCGAAGAGCTCGGCCATCTGTTCCGGTTTGCGGATGTATTCGACATGATCGCCTGCCAGTCCGTTCGGCCGTTTCACGAAGAACCACGGAGCACCTTCCGCAGGAAGATAGAAATAGCCGCTATAGATACGTCCGGTTGTGTAATACAGATTTACATCCACGGTAAGCAGGCATCCGTCGGCATTTATCTTCCGCATCGCCTGTTGTATGCGATCCCATTTCAGCTTAAGATCGCCGATCAATTCTTTTTGTATCATTTCCAACACTTATTTTTATCCGGCATCAAAGATATTAAATTAATGCCGGGATTGGAATGATTAGGGATATTAAATCTTGATTAAATTTAGAATTGTTCGAGTACTTGTATCCGCTTTTCAATGGGTGGATGAGTGGCGAAAAGTCCGCTTAAACCGTTCAGTGCGCTTTTGGCCTGTTGGCCCGGATGCTGGATGAAAAGCTGGGCTACGTCTTCTCGTTTGACGGCTTCGATGTCGGGATCGGCCGATATTTTCCGTAGTGCGCTGGCGAGGGCGAGCGGATTCTTGGTCATTTCGGCAGCTCCGGCGTCGGCCAGGTATTCCCGTTTGCGTGAGATGGCGAAACGCATCAGCATGGAGAAGAAATAACCGATGGCTGCAACAACCATGACTAAAAAGATGATGATTGCTGTGTTGTTTTTCTCGTCTCTTCTATGTCCCATCGACGAGTAGTAGACGGAGCGCATGGCCATCTGTGCGAGCATGGCAAAGATGCCGACAAAGACGATCGATACGATCATCAGGCGTACGTCCTTGTTGCGGATATGCGACAGCTCGTGTGCAATGACCGCTTCCAGTTCTTGGTCGTCCAACTTGTCGATGATCCCCCGTGAGAGGCTGACGGTGTAAGTCCTTTCGTTGATGCCGCTTGCAAAAGCGTTCAGAGAATCGTCGTTGATGATATTGATATTGGGCATTTTCATTCCCTGGCTCATACATAGGTTTTCCACTAAGTTGTATACCCTTTTGTTTTCCATTCTCGACAAAGGTTCGGAACCGGTTGCCGAGTTGATGATGCTTGTATTGGCAAAATAGGCGATGATGAACCATATGAGTACACCTCCCAATACGTATGGCGCCAAATGGATGAACATCCCGGTGGAATATCCGAGCAGTTCGGCCCCCGTCAGGCCGTCGTCGTTCATCGCCAACACGTGGAGCAGGTAGCAGAACGCAAAAAGCAATCCCATTACCAGGCAGGGAAACAAGCAAAGCAGGAGCAGGGACCGGAAATTGTTCCTGCTCTGTTGGGTTTGTATACCGACGTATTGCATCCTTAGAACTTGATTTTAGGTGCTTCTTCGAGTGTCACGCGTTGTTCGCCCAGGTCGAACATCACTTCCTTCTTGAAACCGAACATACCGGCGATCAGGTTGGACGGGAATGTCTCGACTGCGTTGTTCAACTCTTTCGTGGCCGAATTGAAATAACGGCGCACGGCAGCCAGTTTGTTTTCCAGGTCGGAAATTTCTTCCTGCAACTGCAAGAAGTTCTGGTTGGCTTTCAGATCGGGATAGGCCTCGAGCGTGATCTTCAATCCGGCAAGAGCGGAAGTCAGGACGTTTTCGGCCATGATCTTGTCGTCGATCGTTTTGGCGCTGATCGCCCCGTTACGGGCGTTAATGACGCGTTCCAGGGTCTCTTTCTCGTGTGAGGCATAGCCTTTGACCGTTTCGACCAACTGTGGGATAAGGTCATGGCGTTGTTTGAGCTGTACGTCGATGTCGGCAAATGCGTTCTCGCGGTTGTTGCGCAATTTCACTAACGAATTATACAAAGAAACGATCCAGATTGCCAGGATCACGATCACTGCTATTAAAATGATTACTGTCATTGTCTTTATTTTTTTAGGTTACGGCTGCAAACATACGAATTAATTTACAATCTTGTTTCTCTTGAATCCTAAAACAGGTCACTATGTGATTCATTCCGAACCAAGAGCCGTTCTACAGTAAAAAATATCCACAAAACCGTAATTTGTATTCCTTCTGTTCGAGTGATGCCCTGTAATTTTGTTCCCGGAAGAAAACGAATAAAAATCAAATCTGAAATTTGAAAATATGGAAACAACAAAAACAGTGCTTGCTCCCGGAGAGCGTATTACAGTGATCGATGCCTTGCGTGGCTTTTCTCTTATCGGCATTTGCCTGATTCATTCTATGCAACATTTTGGAGCTATGGGGACGATGACGTCTCAGGCTGTGTTCCCGTGGGAGGGAACGATGAACGAGATTTTCAGTTGGCTTATCAATTATCTGGTTTTCGGGAAATTCTTCATTATCTTCTCTTGCCTGTTCGGTTTAAGTTTCTTTATCCAGATGGATCGGGCGGCGAAGAAAGGACTTGACTTCCGTCCACGTTTTTTGTGGAGGCTGGTTCTTTTGTTGGCGATCGGTTATTTACACGGCTTGATTGTCCGGGTGGATATTTTGCTGATATATGCGATACTGGGGTTTGTTTTGGTGTTGATGTATAAATGGCCGACCAAGCTGTTGGCAGGGATTACGCTGTTTCTTTTCTTAGGGGGGGCGACACTTGTCCCGGTAGCTTATAAAAGCCTGACGGCTCCGGCGGTCGAGCAGGTGGAACGTGTTGCCGAAAGGCCTGCTTCCCGTCCGGCAGGTCCTCGGAAAGTCCCGACCTTGTCTGAAACGATCGAGAGTAACGCTTGGGACGGAATCGTCGGAAAAATGCGCTTCCAGGTGTCGAGCGGGCGTATTTACTTGACCTTGGGACTTTTCATCTTAGGGTTCATCGTAGGACGCATCCGTCTGTTCGAGCGTATGGATGAGTTTCGTAGCCGACTGAACCGTTGGGCCTTGCTTGCCCTCGCAGGGTTGGGACTGCTTTATGTGGCGCGTTCTTATCTTCTGCCTGTGGCTTGGGGAGAGGTCTCTTTTTATTCGTGGATGAGTTCGACGACGACTAATCTGATTAACCTGTTGACTGCTTATCTATGGGTAATTGTGGTGATGGAGGGATACCGTTTGCAGAAGGTGCAGCGGGCGATGGCGCCGTTAGTCAGCTACGGGCGTATGGGCCTGACGAATTATATCGCGCAGTCCGTGATCGGAGTCTTTATTTTTTCCGGTTTCGGGTTGGATTGGAGCCATCTGGGTGTTTTCTTGAGCGTATTGGTTTGTCTTGCTTATACGGGTGTTCAGATAGTGTTCAGCCATTATTGGCTGAAGAAGTTCCGTTATGGACCGATGGAGTGGTTGTGGAGGACCGGTACTTATATGAAATGGCAGCCGTTGGCACGGTGAACTCCCTCATCTCGCCTATAGTCATTGTTGTTGTGATCATTTTTTGAGTGTAAATGTTTGCTTTCCGCCGGATCTGTGAGTACCTTTGTCTAATATCAATACATTAATACCATGTTAGACAAATTAGATTATTCTTTGGTCCCGAACGACTTTGCACTCTGTTTTAACGGGAAATGCCTGCATGCTTCCACCTGTCTGCGTCATCAGGTGTCGCGGCATATCCCGAAAGAACGTTGGGCGGTGAGAGCGATCAACCCGGAACGTGTTGTCCCCGATGGCGATTGTTCCGGGTTTATGGACGACAGCCCGTTGAAAAATGCCTATGGCATGGAGCACCTGTTGGACAATATCCCTTATCGCCAGGCTAAAGAAATACGGCGGGAGATGAGAGAATATTTCGGGACGACTCATTTTTACCGTTTGAAACGCAAGGAGCGTTGTTTTACTCCCGAAGACCAGTTATACGTACGCGATTTGCTCCGTCAATACAATATCGAAGAGGAACCCCTCTTCGACCGTTATGAAGAAAATTTCGGTTGGGAACGTTGTGCTGATACCATTGCATGAAAGAGAAGTTTCCATCGCATGAAAATAAATTTTCCATAGTGGGGAAATAAATTTTCATGCGATGGAAAATTTATTTTCACTGTTGGGGAAAGAATGAAAATTTTTAGTGTATCTGAAGAAACGAGGTTTCTTGTATAAATTGCTTGTGTAGAAAAAAGACCTATATTTGTAAACTCGATCGACAAAGTAAACTTAAAAGACATTGTACATAGTATGGAAAAACAAAAACAGTCCCGGCGGCTGCTGTCGCTGGATGCCCTGAGGGGGTTTGATATGTTCTTTATTATGGGAGGGGCTTCCCTTTTCGTTGCGTTGGCAACGTTGTTTCCGAATTCTTTTTTTCAGGCGATAGGTGGACAGATGGATCATGTGGAGTGGGACGGGTTGACGCACCACGACACGATTTTTCCGCTGTTTCTGTTCATTGCCGGCATCTCGTTTCCGTTCTCGTTGGAAAAGCAGCTCGAACAGGGGAAGAGCGAGTCGGATATCTATAAAAGGATTGTCCGCAGAGGAATTACGCTGGTGTTGCTGGGATGTGTCTATAACGGATTGCTACAGTTTGACTTTGCGAACCTTCGTTGCGCCAGCGTCTTGGCACGTATTGGGTTGGGATGGATGTTTGCCGCCTTGCTGTTCGTGCATTTCCGGACTTCAGTCAGGGCGTGGATAGCGGGGGTGATCTTGGTCGGCTATTGGGTTTGGATAGCTTTTATCCCTGTGCCGGGTGCGGAGGCCGGACCATTCACGCTGGAAGGCAACTGGGTCGGCTATGTGGACCGTTTGTTGTTGCCGGGGCGTTTGCATCAAGGATTTTTTGACCCGGAAGGGTTGTTGTCCACGTTGCCGGGGATTGTGACGGCTATGTTGGGAATGTTTACGGGCGAGTTTATCAAGTTGCGTAAAGAGGGATTGACGGACAAGAGGAAGGTGGCCGGCTTGATGTTGGCCGGTGTGCTGTTACTGTTGGCGGGGGTGTTGTGGAGTTTGGTGTTCCCGATCAACAAAAAGCTGTGGAGCAGTTCGTTTGTCTGCGTTGTCGGAGCCTATTCGGTTTGGATGTTCGCCCTGTTTTATTACATTGTCGATGTGTTGGGATGGCGGAAGTGGACTTTCTTCTTCCAGGTGATCGGGGTTAATTCGATTACGATCTATTTGGCGCAAAGATTCATCGATTTCTCTTATACATCCCAAGGCCTGTTTGGCGGACTTGTCGGATGGATGCCGGAAGCCGCGCAGCCTTTAGCCGGTTCGATCGGCTACATTGCCGTTTGCTGGGGATTCCTGTACTTCCTGTACCGTCAACGAATTTTCCTGAAAGTGTGAAGAAATTTGTGATTTCAGATTTATGACCAGAAAACATAACATTAAACATAAATCTGAAATCTTTTTTATACAAATCATAAATCATAAATCATAAATCATAAATCATAAATCATAAATCATAAATCATCATGAAACCAGCTTATCAACGCCTGGAGTCGCTCGACGTGTTACGTGGCTTCGATTTGTTTTGCCTGGTGGCGCTGGAAGGGGTCCTGCATTCTCTCGGACGTGCGATAGATGCACCTTGGTATAACGATTTTTTGTGGGGCTTCTCGCATGTGCAGTGGGAGGGGTTCTCTTCGTGGGACTTGGTGATGCCGCTCTTCATGTTTATGGCGGGCGTGTCGATGCCGTTCGCCCTTTCCCGATATAAGGCGATGCCGGATAAATGGGCGGTCTACCGTCGTATCGTCAAGCGAGTGGCCTTGCTCTGGATCTTCGGTATGATGTGCCAGGGAAACCTTTTAGGATTGGACCCGGACCGGATTTATCTTTATTCGAACACATTGCAGGCAATTGCGATGGGCTATCTGATTTCGGCAATGCTGTTCCTGCATGTGCGTCTGTCCGTGCAGATCGGGACGGCGGTCGCCTTGTTGTTAGCCTATTGGGGAGCCATGCAGTTTATTACGGTCGATGGTTATGGAGGTGGCAACTACACGCCGGACGGTAACCTGGCGGAATGGGTGGACCGTACGGTCCTGGGACGATTCCGCGATGCTGCTGTTGTGGAGAACGGACAGATCGTATTTGCCGGATCTTATCGTTATACCTGGATATTAAGCAGCCTGAACTTTGGCGTGACGGTGCTGACCGGAGTTTTTGCCGGGCATATCTTGAAGAGCGGAATGGACCGGAAGCACAAATGGCAATGGCTGTTAGGAATCGGTGCGATAATGGTTGCGCTGGGCTGGCTGTGGGGCTTGCAGTTGCCGGTGATCAAGAAGATATGGACGAGCTCTATGGTGCTGGTCAGCAGCGGCTATTGTTTCCTGTTGATGGGTTTGTTCTATTATTGGATCGATTATAAGGGACACCGGAAGAACCTGACTTGGTTGAAAGTCTACGGCATGAATTCGATCGTGGCCTATATGCTGGCTAACGTGATTAGTTTCAGATGTATAGGAACTTCTCTTTTTCATGGCCTCGAACAATATACAGGAAATTATTATCCGGCTTTGATTGCAGCGTCGAACGCATTGATTATTTATGTAATTTTGTGGCTGCTTTATAAGCGGAATATATTTTTGAAAGTGTGAAAAGATTTATGATTTATAATTTATGATTGATCATCAATGCATAAACTATAAATCATAAATTATAAATTACAAATGATAACTCATAAATCTCAAAACAATGGAATCGATCAAGCAAATATACCGGATCGGTCACGGACCGTCCAGTAGCCACACAATGGGACCGATGCGTGCTGCCCGGATGTTCCTGGAACGCAATCGGGGAGCCGTACGTTTTAATGTTACGCTTTATGGGAGCCTGGCGGCTACAGGCAAAGGCCACATGACGGATGCGGCAATTCTCGAAGTGTTGAGCCCGGTGGCCAAGACCAACATCACTTGGGAACCGAAGGTGTTCCTGCCTTTCCATCCGAACGGCATCCTCTTCCAGTCGTTTGACGAAAGCGGGGAGGAACTGGATAACTGGACGATTTACAGTATCGGGGGAGGGACGTTGGCAAACGAAACCTACAACGAGTTGACACAGGGTCAGGTCTACGAAATGCATACCATCAAGGACATACAGGCCTGGTGTGAAAAAACCGGCCATTCCTACTGGGAATATGTCGAACAGTGCGAAGGTCCGCAGATATGGGACTATCTGGCCGAAGTATGGGAAGTGATGCAACAAGCGGTCCGTAACGGCCTCGAAGCCGAAGGCATCTTGCCCGGCGGTCTGGGAATCCGGCGTAAGGCATCCGACTATATGATCCGTGCCAAAGGTTACGGCAGCAGTATCAAAAGCCGTGGGATGGTCTATGCGTATGCTCTGGCCGTTTCCGAGGAGAACGCTTGCGGAGGCAAGATCGTGACGGCTCCGACCTGCGGTTCGTGTGGTGTCATGCCGGCTGTGCTTTACCATCTGAAAGAGTCCCGCGACTTCCGTGACTCTCGTATCTTGCGTGCGTTGGCGACAGCCGGGTTGTTCGGTAATGTGGTCCGTACGAATGCATCCGTTTCCGGGGCCGAGGTAGGATGCCAAGGAGAGGTCGGTGTGGCTTGTGCGATGGCTGCTGCTGCGGCCAGCCAGTTGTTCGGGGGGACACCTGCCCAGATCGAGTATGCGGCCGAGATGGGGCTGGAGCATCACTTGGGACTGACTTGCGACCCGGTTTGCGGGTTGGTACAGATTCCCTGTATCGAACGCAATGCCTTTGCGGCAGCCCGTGCGCTGGATGCGAACACCTTCTCCAATTTCTCCGATGGCAAGCACCGGGTAAGTTTCGACCAGGTGGTGGAAGTGATGCGTCAGACCGGAAACGACCTGCCGAGTCTCTATAAGGAAACATCCGAAGGAGGGCTGGCTAAGAATATGGAACAGAAATGAAAAGATTTATGATTTATAATTTATGATTTATGTGTTGACACGCTTATTATCGCATAAATTATAAATCATAAATGAAAAAATCATAACTCATAGATGAAAAAAAGTTTATATATGCTATTGTGTGCTGCCGCGTTAGTTTCGTGCGGGCAGCCGAAACAGCAACAGAAGGCTGTTGCTGATGTTGTGACCAGTGGTAATCCGATATTCGAGGGCTGGTATGCCGATCCGGAAGGGATCATTTATGGTGATACCTATTGGGTTTTCCCGACTTGGAGCGATGCGTATGAGAAGCAGACTTATTTCGACTGCTTTTCGTCCAAGGATTTGGTGAACTGGACGAAACATTCGTCTGTACTCGATACCTCCGCCGTGAAATGGGCGAAGAAAGCCATGTGGGCGCCGTCTATCATCCATAAGGATGGCAAATATTATTTTTTCTTCGGGGCCAACGACGTGCATGAAGGTGAAGTAGGAGGAATCGGGGTTGCCGTCAGCGACCGCCCGGAAGGTCCGTATAAGGACCTGTTAGGCAAACCGCTTATCAACGAGATCGTAAACGGGGCACAGCCGATCGACCAGTTCGTTTTCCGTGACGATGATGGCCGCTACTATATGTATTACGGCGGTTGGGGACATTGCAATGTCGTCTGCCTGAACGACGATTTCACCGGATTGGTTCCTTTTGAAGACGGGACGGTCTACAAGGAAGTGACACCGGATAAATATGTGGAAGGTCCGTTCATGTTCAAAAAGAACGGGAAGTACTATTTTATGTGGAGCGAAGGGGGCTGGACAGGTCCCGATTATTGTGTCGCTTATGCGATTGCCGATTCGCCTTTCGGACCCTTCAACCGTGTCGCCACGATTCTCCAGCAGGATTCGACGATCGCGCGGGGAGCCGGGCATCATTCCGTATTGCATGTTCCGAATACTGAAGATTATTATATCGTCTACCATCGCCGCCCGCTGAACGACAATACTCGCGACCACCGTGTGACTTGTATCGACCGGATGACTTTCGATGAGAACGGATTTATAAATCCTGTTAAAATGACCTTCGAAGGTGTTCCCGCCCGTACAATAGATAAGTAAGATGTAGTTTATCTCTAAAAGATATTAAAACAGGAGTGTAGCCATTGCACTCCTGTTTTTTTTATACTATTTTTGACACGTGTGTCAGACATATTGGATAAAATATTTAATAACATTATAACGATGAGTACAGAAGAACTTCAAGACATGGAAAGCCGGATTATAGAAGCGGCGAAACGAGTGTTTGTCAGGAAAGGGTATGAAGCGACCAAAATGGGCGATATTGCTGCCGATGTCGGTATCAGCCGTACGGCCATGCACTATTATTTCCGGACGAAAGAGATGCTTTTCGATGCGATCTTCGGACAGTTGATGGGAGCATTGCTGCCTAATATAGAAATGATCGTGGATGAACCTGTGTCCTGTTTGGAAAAATTCCCCAGGATCATAGACCAATATCTTGCAATCGTCCAGTCCAATCCCTCTTTCCCGATTTTTGTGGTGAATGAGTTCAACCGGGATCCGGAGCATCTGTACAAGGTTATTCTGAAAGATCCGGAACGTCTGGAACTGTTTCGGCGGATACAGGATCAGACATTGGAGGAGATGGAAAAAGGAATATTGAGAAAGATGCCCCTGGTTTATCTGATTTCTACGCTTATGAGCCTGATCGTGTTTCCGGTATTGGCGAGAGACCCGTTGACGAATGTTTTCTTTGAAGGCGATCCCCGGAAGTTCGACGCCTTTTTGCAGGAACGCGGTGCATTTATAAAAGAGGTGCTGGTCCGGTTGCTTACCCCGGATCAGCCGAAGGTGATGAACGAATGAGAGGAGGATGTATATGAAACGAATGATCTTGAATGACTGGAAGCGGCTTGTTCTGGTGTTGCTTTGCTCTCCTTTGGTACAGGGAGCGGGAGCGCAGGAGAAAGTTACGTTGTCCCAATGCTATGAATGGGCACGGGCCAACTATCCGCAGGTTCGCCAGTATAGACTGATCGAGCAGACCGAACAGTATAATTTGTCCAATGCTGCGAAAGGATGGCTGCCCCAGTTGGCGGTCAATGCGAAAGCCACTTATCAGAGCGATGTGACGAAGTTGCCGTTCGACGCCGACAAGCTGTCGGCAATCATCCCCGGAATCGAGATCCCCACACTTAGCAAGGATCAGTATCAGGTCGTGGCCGAAGTGAACCAGACGATCTGGGACGGTGGCGTGATCCGTTCTACTCGCCGGTTGACGGAAGCACAGGCGACGGCCGACCGTGAACAGTTGAACAGTGATCTTTATATCTTGAACGACCGGGTGAACCAGCTTTATTTCGGCTGCCTTCTGCAGGACGAGCTGATCCGCCAGAACGGTTTGCTCCAGAAAGAGTTGCAGATCAATATCGACCGTATCTCAGCCATGATGGAGAACGGCGTTGCCAACCAGTCCGACCGCGAAAGCATGGAAGTCGAATTGTTGAACGCCCGCCAGAAGGAGATCGAGTTGAAGGCCGCCCGTTCGGCTTACGGCAAGATGCTGGCTGCTTTGATCGGCCGCCCGGATGCCGGGGCGTTCGTGCTGGAAGTCCCCTCGATACCGGAGAGGCCTTCGTTGCCACCTGTGATCAACCGTCCGGAGCTTCGTGCGCTGGATGCCAAAAGCAATCTGCTCGAATTGCAGAACAAGCAGTTGACTGCCGGCCTGATGCCTCGTATCGGTGCTTTCTTGCAGGGCGGTTATGGCCGGCCGGGGTTGGATATGCTGGAAGACAGTTTCAATCCGTTTTATGTTGCCGGTGTCCGTTTGAGTTGGAACATGGGTAAATTATATACCTTGAAGAACGATCGCCGGAAGATTGCCACGAACCGTCAGGCGGTGGAGGTCGAGCGGGAAACATTCCTCTTCAACACCCGTCTCCAATTGACGCAGCAGAACACGGAGATCAGGAAGATGACCGATCTGATGAAGGCTGACGACAAGATCATCCGCCTGCGCGCCAGCATCAAGAAGGCGGCTGAAGTCAAGCTGGCGAATGGCGTGATCTCCGTCACCGACCTTATCCGCGAAATCAACTCCGAAGATCTGGCCCGCCAGACGGCAGCCACACACCGGATACAACAGTTGCAATCGATCTATAATTATATGTATACGATAAATAAAGAATAACAGTCCTGTTCCCGCGCTTGACGCGGGATCGCATAGAAACAGTTTATATTATGAATAATAAACAACACCAGTACGATAATGAATTATAATTCCCAATATTATAGGTAGTTTTATAAAAATAAATAATAATATGAAATATCTTATTTTTTCTATTGCTTTTATTGTGATTACAGCTTGCAGCAGCAATGAGAGCGACTTTGATGCCACTGGAACATTCGAATCCACCGAAATAATCGTTTCTTCGGAGGCGAACGGGAAGATCATGGAACTAAACCTGCAGGAAGGCGACCGGCTCGAAGTGGGCGCCGTGCTGGGTTATGTGGACAGTACGCAGCTTTATCTCCGAAAGAAGCAGCTCGAAGCAGGTCTTCGTAGTGTGGACATCCGAAAACCGGATATCCGCAAACAGATCGCTTCCCTCGAACAGCAGATTGCCGTCGCCCGGAGCGAGCAACAGCGTATGGAGAACCTGGTAAAGGCGAAAGCCGGCAACCAGAAACAGGTCGATGACATTGTCAACAACATCAAAGTGCTGCAAAAACAACTGGATGCACAATATTCGACCTTGCATAAAACGACAGGCGGGGCGGATGCTGAAGCGGAAAGTATCGTCTACCAGATCATGCAGTTGGACGATCAGTTGCAGAAAAGCCGTATTGTCAACCCGCAGTCCGGCACTGTCCTCGTGAAATATGCCGAACCGGGCGAAGTCACGGCTGCCGGCAAGCCTCTGTATAAGATCGCCGACACCGATCTGTTGTATCTCCGCGCTTATCCTACTGCCGAACAGCTTACGAAATTGAAGCTCGGTGGCGGGGTGCGTGTCTTTGCCGATTTCGGAGAAAAGGAACAAAGGGAATATCCCGGTACGATCACCTGGATTTCCGAGAAGTCGGAATTTACCCCAAAAGGCATCCAGACCAAAGACGAACGTGCCAATCTGGTCTATGCCGTCAAGATAGCCGTCAAGAACGACGGCTATTTGAAGATCGGACAGTATGGGGAAGTGATATTCAATAGACAATGATGAGAGAGATTGATATTCGACATATAAATAAGGTATATGGGGAGGTTCAGGCTTTGCAGGACATCTCGTTGCATATCGGCGAAGGGGAGCTTTTCGGGCTGATCGGGCCGGACGGGGCGGGCAAGACGTCGCTGTTCAGGATACTGACAACCCTGCTGCTGGCGGATAGCGGTACGGCATCGGTCTGCGGACTGGATGTTGTACGCGATTATAAGGAGATCCGGTGGCGGGTAGGGTATATGCCGGGGCGCTTCTCCCTTTATCAGGACCTGACGGTGGAAGAGAACCTGAACTTCTTTGCTACCGTGTTCAATACGACTGTCCGGGAAAACTACGACCTGATTCGGGATATCTATGTCCAGATAGAGCCTTTCAAGAAACGGAAAGCCGGGAAGCTCTCCGGCGGGATGAAGCAGAAGTTGGCGTTGAGCTGTGCGCTGATCCACCGGCCCGATGTCCTTTTCCTGGATGAGCCGACGACGGGTGTCGATCCTGTTTCGCGTGTGGAGTTTTGGGATATGTTGGACCGGTTGAAGAGGCAAGGGATTACGATTATGGTTTCGACGCCTTATATGGACGAGGCTTCCCGTTGCGACCGTATCGCGTTGATGCGTGGCGGACGATGCTTGTCGGTCGATACGCCGGAAGGCATCCGCAGTACGTTCGATAACTATTTGTATGCGGTCCGGTCGGCTTCGATGTATAAACTGTTGCTCGACCTCAGGACATATCCGGATGCGGATTCTTGTTTTTCTTTCGGAGACGCTCATCATTTCTCCATTTCGAGGGGTGTGGTGGACAGAGAGGGGGAAACGGCTTTCCGTAACCGTCTGCACGCCTTTTTGGAAGCCAAAGGACATACGAAAATCGGTATTGAGCGGATAAAACCCGGTATTGAGGACTGTTTCATGGCGCTCGAAAACATGAAAGATCCTGTCCTGAGTTCGGACGATGGTTCAAGAGCTTTGAAAGTCCCGTCCGAAGTCCGGAAGGCAGTTCGAGAGCTTTGAAAGTCCCGTCCTGAGTTCGGAAAGCGGTTTGAGAGTTTTGAAAGTCTCGTCCGAAGTCCGGAAGGCGGTTCAGGAGTTTTAGAAGCCTCGTCCGAACTTCGGGCATGAATTAAGAAAATATAAAAGATGAACGTAATAGAAACAGATAAACTAACGAAATGTTTCGGTCCCTTTACCGCTGTCGACCACATCAGTTTCACGGTAGGCGAGGGAGAGATCTTCGGTTTCTTGGGAGCGAACGGAGCCGGCAAGACGACAGCCATGCGTATGCTGTGCGGCCTTTTGACACCGACTTCCGGGGTGGGAAAGGTTGCCGGTTTCGATATCTATAAGGAAACGGAACTGATCAAGCGGCATATCGGCTATATGAGCCAAAAGTTTTCCCTTTACGGCGACTTGAAGGTATGGGAGAATATCCGTTTGTACGGCGGCATCTACGGACTGTCGGAAAAACAGTTGAAAGCGAAGACGGACGAACTGCTCCGGGTCCTTGATTTGGAGAACGAACGAAACACACTGGTCGATGCCCTGCCGTTGGGCTGGAAGCAGAAGCTGGCTTTCTCCGTCGCCATCATCCACGAACCTCGGATCGTTTTCCTGGATGAACCGACCGGAGGTGTCGATCCTGTCACCCGCCGCCAGTTCTGGGAGTTGATCTACCAGGCTGCCGAGCGGGGTATTACGGTCTTTGTCACCACCCACTATATGGACGAGGCGGAGTATTGCAACCGTGTCTCCATCATGGTAGATGGAAAGATCGAAGCTTTGGACAGCCCTTCCGCCCTCAAATCGTCTTTCAAGGCCGGTAACATGAACGAAGTCTTCCATGCATTGGCACGGAGAGCAAGGAGAACTGATAGTTAAGATTAAGAATTAATAATGAAGAAATAAGAATGAAAAGTTCTTTGATCGCTTTTGTTAAAAAGGAATTTATCCATATCTCACGTGATAAGCGGACGATGATGATCCTGCTGCTGATGCCTGTTATCCTGATCATCCTCTTCGGCTATGCCATCACGACGGAGATCAAACGTGTGCCTGTCGCAATCCTGGATCAGAGCCGAGACGAGGTGACACAGAAAATGATTTCCCATTTTGCCGCCAGCGAGTATTTCGAACTCTACAAGATGATCGATAGCGAAAAAGAGGGCCAGGCCCTTTTCCGTCAGGGAAAAGTCCGGATGGTTTTAATAGTTGAAAGTGGAAAGGTGAAAGGTGAAAGCGAAATCCAGCTATTGGTCGACGCGACCGATCCGAACGAAGCGACGCAGCTATCTGCATATGCTACGCAGATAGCAGTTGGAAGTGGAAAGTTGAAAGTTGAAAGTGAAAATGCAAATAGCAACGCGAAACAACTCTCATCTTTCACCTTCCACCTTTCAACTGGCAAAGAAATTGTGCCGGTAATTTCTTTGCTCTACAATCCCCAGCTTCGTGGCGCGTACAACTTCGTGCCCGGTGTCATGGGGCTGATCTTGATTTTGATCTGCGCCATGATGACCTCCGTCGGGATCGTGAAGGAGAAGGAGATCGGGACGATGGAAGTGCTTCTTGTCTCTCCGATGAAGCCGGTCTATATCATTCTGGCAAAAGCGGCCCCTTATTTGTTGCTGAGCCTGGTGAATATAGCTACCATCCTGGCTTTGTCGTACTTCCTGTTGGATGTGCCGATCAATGGCAGTCTGCCTCTGTTAGTGGGCGTTTCCGTCCTCTATGCATTGGTGGCGTTGTGCTTGGGATTGCTGATCTCGACGATAGCCGACACCCAGCAGGCCGCCATGCTGATCAGTGCCGTTGTCTTGATGTTGCCTGTCATATTGCTTAGCGGGATGGTGTTCCCGATCGAGAATATGCCGGTGATCCTGCAAGTCATTTCCAATATCGTACCGGCCAAATGGTATATCATCGCCGTGAAAGATATCATGATAAAAGGCCTGGGCTTCGGTTCCGTCCTGCAGGAAGTAGGCGTGCTGGTCCTGATGGCAGTCGTGCTGATAGGATTAAGTGTGAAACGTTTTAAAATACGATTATGATGATGAGGATGCTGAAATATTTGTTGGAGAAGGAGTTCAAGCAGATCAGACGGGACCGCTTCCTGCCCCGTATCATTTTCCTGTTGCCGGTCATACAACTGGTGGTCCTTCCTTTTGCCGCTAATTTCGAGATGCGGAATATCAATCTGAGTATTGTCGACAATGACCATACCGTTCTTTCCCGCAGGCTGACAGACAAGGTCCTTTCTTCCGGCTACTTCCGCCTGGCGGATGTTTCGCCCCGCTACGACGAGGCTTTGGTTTCCATCGAAAGCAATGCCGCCGATATCATACTCGAAATCCCGTCCCGCTTTGAAGAACGGTTGGAGCGGGAGGGTACGGCCGAGCTTCTGATCGCCGCCAATGCCGTGAACGGGACGAAGGGAGGAATCGGCAGTTCATACCTCGCGTCCATCATCCAGGATTTCAATCAGGAGAAGGAGCTTTCGTCCGTATCGGCCGGAGAGGGCGGAATCCGTGTCACAAACCTGTTCAATCCGCATCTGAGTTATAAGAACTATATGGTTCCCGGTATCATGGCCTTCCTGCTGACGCTTATCGGCGGTTTCCTTTCCGCCCTGAACATCGTGAGCGAAAAGGAGAAGGGAACGATCGAACAGATCAACGTGACACCTGTCCCGAAGGCCTTGTTTCTGCTCTCCAAACTGATACCGTTCTGGATTATCGGTCTTATCCTGCTCACGATAGGCGCCTGTATCGCCTGGCTTGTCTACGGGTTGCTGCCGGTAGGCAATATGGGGATCATCTATCTGTTCGCTGCCGTCTACCTGATGGCGTTTACCGGTTTCGGCTTGGCGATCTCGTCCGTTTCGTCCACCCAGCAACAGGCGATGTTCACGGCTTTCTTCTTTATGATTATTTTTGTCCTCCTGAGCGGTATGTTTACACCGGTCAGCAGTATGCCGGTCTGGGCACAGGAACTGACACGTGTCAATCCGCTCCGCTATTTAGTCGAAGTGATGCGGATGGTTTATCTGAAAGGCAGCACTTTGTCAGACCTTACCGGGCACTTCATTGCCGTTTGCCTGTTCGCAGTATTCTTTAATATACTGGCCATCGTCAGCTACAAGAAGAGTTGAAAGGTGAAAGTTGAAAGTTGAAAGTTGCTTCGCGTTGCTATTTTCACTTTCAACTTTCAACTTTCACCTTTCAACTATAATGTGTTTTACGACATACTTAACTAATTTTTACAAACATCCTGCTTGCATTTATTCGCTCTCTTTTATATTTGATTCAAATCTGAAACAATATTTCAAATATGGAAAGCGTTATTCCAAATATGGAAAAAGCAGAAGAGAACTACAAGGTTCCGAATCTCGAAAAAGGGATCGCTGTACTTGAGTACTTGTCGCTTCACACCCAGGGTGAGACGCTTCAGGATATCAAGTCCGCCCTTGATATTTCACAGACTACGGCCTACCGTATTTTAAATACGTTGGTCCGTCTGGATTATTTGATCTATAATGAAGACACAAAAAGGTACAAGTTATCCCGTAAATTACTAACTTTGGGATTCAGATCGTTGAATGAACACAATTTGCTGGAAACTGTTTTGCCTCGTTTGCGCGATTTGCGCGACCAGGTGAAAGAGACGGCATGCTTCGGCGTGCTGGGGGACCGGAAAGGTATCTTTATCGAGCAGGCGCAGGGACATCATACGTTCCGTTTTATCCTCTCGCCGGGAAAACCTTTCGATTTGCATTGTTCGGCTCCGGGAAAGGCGATCATGGCTTATTTGCCGAATACAGTCCGGGACCGGTATTTGTCTTATATGGAATTTACACGCTATAACGCCCGGACTATTACTACACGTGACGCTTATCTGGAGGAACTTGAGAAGGTCCGGAAATTGGGCTATGCCATGGATAATGAGGAAGAACTGAACGGTGTGATTTGCATCGGGGCGCCTATCTTTAATTATACGGGTTATCCTTGCGGGGCAATTTGGATTTCAGGCCCTAAGGACCGGCTGTCGAAAGAGGTCGTACGTGTTTCGGCAGACTGTATAAGGAAAGTGGCCCAGACGATTTCTCTTGAGTTGGGATATAGTAAAGCAAAAAAAATATAATATACCATGAACACACGAAAATACATGTTTAAAAACTCACTGGTGGCTTGTTTTGCCTGCTGTTGCATCTCCTTTGCTTCAGCAGGCAACCCACCGTTCTTCCCGACAGATGTCGTGGCGAACGCCAAAGGTGAGTTGCTGATGACAGATAAAGGAGTAAAGCGGGTGGATGTTTTTTCGCCTGATGGCAAGACATTGTTGCGTTCTTTCCCGATGGACGAAACGCCTACGGGTATCCTTTTGGATGGCGACAAGGCATATGTGACTACATTCGGAACGACAGGCCATTTACAGATCCTCTCGCTCGAATCGGGTAGGGTGGAGGCTTCTATTCCGACCGGTTCGGGAGCATGTCATCCGATGTTCGGTCCGGACAAGAAGCATATATATGTATGTAACCAGTTCCAGACCACGATCTCCGAAATCGATCCGGTTGCGCGGAAGGTGATGCGTACGGTGAAGGTATTGCGCGAACCGAAGTCCGCCGTGTTCAGCAAGGACGGCAAATATATGTTCGTCACGAACTTCCTTCCTGCACAGCGGGCTGACCTCGATTATGTGGCCGCCTGTGTATCCGTCATCGAAATGGATGGCTTCACGAAGGTGAAGGACATCCAGTTGGCAAACGGAAGCAATGCCCTTCGGGGAATCTGTATAACTCCCGACGGCAAATATATATATGTATCCCACAACTTGGGGCGTTTCACCGTCCCTACATCTCAATTGCAGCAGGGATGGATGAACACGAGTGCTTTCAGCGTGATCGATGTCGACAAGCAGGAGTTCCTGGGAGCCATCGTCGTGGATGAACCCGAACGGGGGGCGGCCGGTATCTGGAGCATTGCCTGCAACGACGAGTCTGTTTTCATCTCTCATTCGGGAACGCACGAGGTCAGCGTGATTGACCATAAGGCGATGTTGGAGAAATTCCTGAACTATCCCAATAAGGCGGTGTTGGACTACGACCTGACTTTCTTGTATGGCCTCCGCGAACGTATCCCGCTGGAGGGGAACGGTCCTCGCAATATGATCCTGAACGGTGACAAGCTGATTATCCCGACTTACTTTGCCGATATCCTGAACATAATGGATATCAATACGAACGAAGTGACGTCGGTCGAGCTGAATCCCGGACGTGAAGAAACGGCTGAAAACAAGGGTGAACGCTACTTCAACGATGCTTCGCACTGCTTCCAGAACTGGCAGAGCTGTAACGGCTGCCATCCGGGGGATGCCCGGACGGACGGCATGAACTGGGACTTGATGAATGACGGTGTCGGCAATTCCAAGAACTGCAAGAGCATGCTCTTTAGCCATATGACTCCTCCCAATATGATTTCCGGTATCCGTGAACATGCGGAACGGGCTGTGCGGGCAGGATTCAACTTCATCCAGTTTTTTGAAGTCTCGGAAGAAGATGCCGCTTGTGTGGATGCCTATTTGAAATCACTTCGTCCCGTGCCCAGTCCTTACTTGGTGAACGGCGAGCTGTCTGATTTGGCAAAGGAAGGACAGAAGGTTTTCGAAAAGCTGAAATGCGGGGAATGCCATAGCGGTGTTTATTATACGGATATGAAATACCACCGCATAGGTGAGGATATAGAGTTCGAAAAAGGTTGGGATACTCCGACTTTGCGTGAAGTGTGGCGTACGGCTCCCTATTTGTTCGACGGACGTGCCGCTACCATGAAGGAAGTGTTCAGTGTCCATAAACACGGCATCGAGAAGAAAGTTTCAGAGAAAGATATCGAAGCATTAACCGAATATGTGAACTCTTTATGAATTATTGCGAAAAAATACATTATAATATCTATACGACCGGACTGGCTACTTTCGGTGAAATGGTAGACGCCCTGCTGGCACAGTTGCCTCAAGACGAACAGATTCTCCGTTTGGCATTCTTCGGCATGCCGAACGACAACGAACAATACGTCTCCCGCCGCATCATGCTGCGTGAGAAAATCCGTAAGTTTTATGGGAATCATGAACCGGTATTGAGTTATGTTTCCCAGCCACCTCTGAATGCCGGACTGATCTTGGAAGTCCATAGCTACAAAGCGGACGAAGACGATCATATCACCTTCCGCCGTCACGGCGGCTTCCCGTATGTCGTACTGGAAAATGCCGATGGCCGTTTTCTCTTTGCCGGCGGCTTCCACGGGGATGTGATAAACTTCGGTATCCAGCAGCAGTCCGCCGAAGTATTCCACATGATGGGAGAGGTGATGCGCCGGGAAGGCTTCCCCGTAAACTGCATCATCCGCCAGTGGAACTACATCGAGCAGATCACCCGCTTCGACGGGCCGGACCAGCATTACCAGATGTTCAACAACGCCCGTGCCGATTTCTATGGAAAGACGGACTGGAGCAACGGTTATCCGGCTGCTACTGGTATTGGGGCCAACTTGGGGGGCATACTGGTCGATTTGGATGCGGCCGTGTTCGCCCGTCCCGAATGCTATGCCACCCCGATCGACAATAAATTGCAGATAGCCGCCCACGCCTATTCGGACCAGGTCCTCGAAGCTGCCCAGCAGAAGAAAGCCACTCCGAAGTTCGAACGGGCCAAAAGCATGACTTTCGATGACCGGCGGATCGTTTATATTTCCGGTACGGCAGCTATCCGTGGGGAGGAAAGCCTGGTTGGGGTAGGGCTCGGACGCCAGCTCCATATCACGATGGAAAACATCGGCCAGCTGATTGGTAAGGCGAAACTGAAAATGCTGCGTGTCTATCTGAAAGAGAAATCCTTCTATGAGGAGGCACGAGAACTGCTGGAAGGATATGGTTTGAATATTCCCATATCTTATATGTGGGCGGACGTTTGCCGGGATGAGTTATTGATCGAAATAGAAGGGATCGCCATCGAGTAGACGTTTCATAGGCATGAAACGAAAGTTCCCTCGTATGGAGACAGGCGTTTCACCTTATGGAAACGAGAGCTTCTCCGGCGGGGGACAGGTGATAGGTAAAGAACAAATATTACTAACTAAATAAACAAGAGAAAAAATGAAAAAGAATCTTATGAAATCGGCCGCTATGGGAGCCCTCCTGCTTTCGATGGCTGCATGTAACGGCAAAACATCTACTGGCGAGGCTACCTGTTGCGCAGCGGCAGGCGAAGGACAATGCACCGAACAGTGCGGAAACGACTGCAAGAATGAATGTAACAACAATGCTAACTGTAAAAATAATAAAGAAATGAAGTATTCTAAGAAGTACACGAATGCCGACTTCTACAAAGACGGCAAGTTCCAACAGGATGTTGCTATGGAAGCAATGAAAGACATGTTCGCTTTCTACGGTGTTCCTTTCACCGAACTGATGGCTAAGGACATGTGGGTGACTGATTTCGGTCTGGGTGATTTTGAAAACGTGGGTATGGGTGGTATTTTCTGGGTCAACGATCCTGAATACGGCTACTTCGCTCACGCGATCTACCTGCTTCCGGGACAGATGATCCCCGAACATGCGCATGTAAAGACCAAATTCCCGGCTAAACATGAATCCTGGATGGTAGAAAAGGGATGGGTTTACAACTTCTCTGAAGTAGGTGACGAGACTCCGAACGCTCCTGCTATCCCCGCTACCCACGGTGCGATCAAGAGCAAAAATTTCGTCGTACAGAATGTAGGTGATGTTCTTCGCCTGAAAAAACTGGAAACATTCCACTTTATGATGGCTGGTCCTGAAGGTGCTATTGTTGATGAATGGGCATGCTACCACGATAATGACGGCTTGCGCTTCACCAACACGAAAGCTGCGTTATAATAAGTAATAAACACCTTATAATTTATTACATGAACAAATACTATTTATTAGTATCACTCTTTCTGTCCTCTTCTGTTATGGTGTCTGCCGGCCCTAAGCAGAAGAAGGCGGAAACGTGGATTGATGCTTCAGTCAAAGCTAAAACGGAATTACAGGCAAAGCTGAAGAAATCCGGAATGCCGATCGTCTCTACCTGGATGAAGCATAAGGCGAAAGCCGAACCTTTCGTGGTAGACTTGAAAGGCGTGGATAAGCTGGTGCTTGTAACGGCCGGTGGTCCCGATGGTACGGATTACGACCAGGCTGTATGGGCGAATGCCCGTTTGATCAAAGCCGATGGTACAGCCGTATGGTTGGACGAAGTTCCTTATGAATACGGTGTTGCCGGTTGGGCAAAACCCAAGATGAACACGAATGCATACGATCATGAGATCGTTATTGCTGGAAAGGAATACAAACACGGTGTGTTCTGCCATGCGAACGGCACGTTGGTATACCCGGTGGGTGGCCAGTATGTCCGCTTCGAAGCCGAAGTCGGTATCGATGATACTTCAAGTGGCGGAAGTGTGTTTTTCCAGGCATTGAATACGGTTCCGACCTTTGTGGCGGAAGAATTGAACAACAAGTATCCGGAAGAAATCGGTATGCTGGGTGCGGTACTGGACGGCCTGGATACCTGGTTGATCACCCCGGATGCCTCAGTCGAAAAGCAGGCTGCGGATAATGCGATTGCCCGGTTGAAGGACGGAGCCTACTATTCGAATGTGGCAAAGCAGATCGCAAACGAAAAAGATCTCAATACACAGATACGCAAATATCTCGAACTGGTTGAGAAAGTACAGGAACTGTACACGCTTCAGAGCGATTTGGAATGGCTGAACGTCGAGGCTGTCAAATTGGCTTTCGCCGATATGAAAAAGCAGAAAGGCTACGACGCCGCCAAATACGAACCGATGCTGAACGAACTGGTACGGCTCGAAAAGAAAGGTTTCAAAGGCATCTATAACGGTGACGAACAGGCTATCGCCGATGCCAAGAAAGCATTGGAATGCAAACGTGCCATCTTGCTGGCTAACCCGTTGCTGGATGCCGACAAGATCGTGGCAGCCCGTTTCAAGGTAGGTTCAAAGGCACACCAGATCATGACTCCTTCCTTGGGGACTCAGGCCAATAACTGGAGTAACCAGGAATCTGCCGGTCGTGAGGGCTTCGATGCCGAGATCGTCGAACTCTCCAATCTGCGTGGCGATATACAGATGCGTCAGGTCTACAAACCGAAAAACGGTTCTTCCATCGCTGACCTGAAACTGCATTGGGACGGTGACCGTGTGATGTTCACACAGACACAGGACGACAAGCGCTGGAACATCTATGAAGTGAATCTGGATGGGACAGGCTTCAAGCCGCTTGTGGAAAACGACGAGCCGGATCTGGAGTTCTACGATGGTACTTACCTGCCCGACGGTCGTGTGATCGCTATCTCCAACATCGGTTACCAGGGTGTTCCTTGTGTGAACGGTAGCGATGCGGTAGGTAACATGGTGCTGTATGACCCGAAGGACAAGAGCATGCGCCGCCTGACATTCGACCAGGACGCCAACTGGAATCCGGTCATCATGAATAACGGCCGTGTGATGTACACCCGCTGGGAATACACCGACCTGACCCACTACTATTCCCGTATCGTAATGCACATGAACCCGGACGGAACGGAAAACAAAGCCCTCTACGGTAGCGGTGCGATGTTCCCGAACAGTACGTTCGACGTGCAGCCGTTGCCCGGCCACGGTTCGGCGTTCGTCGGTATCATCTCCGGCCACCACGGTGTGGCACGTTCAGGCCGTATGATCATCTTCGATCCGACCAAGGGACGTAAGAGCACAGCCGGTATGGTACAGGAAATTCCTCACCGTAACCGTCCGATCAAAGAAGAAATCAAGGACCAGTTGGTAAACGGTGTATGGCCGCAGTTCATCAAACCGACTCCGCTGAACGACAAATACTTCCTGGTTGCAGCCAAGTTGGACCCGCATGCCTTGTGGGGACTCTATCTGGTGGACGTCTACGACAACGTGACCTGTCTGATGCAGGCAGAAGGCGAAGGCTATATCAGCCCGATCCTGGTGCGCAAGACAAAGACTCCTCCGTCCATTCCCGACCGTGTGAAACTGAATGAAAAGGAAGCGACCTTCTTTATTCAGGATATCTACGAAGGAGAAGGCCTGAAAGGTATTCCTCGCGGAACGGTCAAGTCTCTGCGTCTGCATGCTTACGAATATGCGTATGTAAAGACCCGTTCCGACCATAACTGGCACGGAATCCAGTCCGGTTGGGATATCAAGCGTATGTTGGGGACGGTTCCTGTCGAAGAAGACGGTTCCGTGATCTTCAAGGCTCCTGCCAATACACCGATCTCCATCCAGCCTTTGGATAAGGATGGCGTGGCTATCCAGTGGATGCGAAGCTGGGTGACCGGTCAGCCGGGCGAAGTGGTTTCCTGTATCGGTTGTCATGAAGACCAGAACCAGATCGCGATCCCGAAACGTGTGATCGCTTCGCAGAAAGCTCCGTCTGCCTTGACTCTGCCCGAAGGCGGTACACGCTCTTTCACGTTCGACCTGGAAGTGCAGCCGATCCTGGACCGCGCTTGTATCGCTTGTCATAACGGTGAAGGAAAAGCGTTCGACCTGCGGGGTGGAAAGAAAGACAAGCTAGGTTATGGCACGTCTTATCTGAACTTGCATCCGTATGTGCATCGTCAGGGAGGCGAAGGCGACATGGTCGTTTTGCAGCCGTACGAATATCATCCCAACACGAGCGAATTGGTACGCTTGCTGAAGAAAGGCCATCACAACGTGAAACTGACCGATAAGGAATGGAAGACGCTTTATAACTGGATCGACTACAACGCTCCCGACAAGGGTTATTTCAATGCGAACGTATTGACTGATCTTCCTTATAAGGGATTCGACCAGATCAAGCGTCGTAAGGAATTGACCGACAAGTATGCGAACGGAGCCGGTGTCGACTGGAAGAAAGAAATCGCCGACTATGCCGACTACCTGAAGAAACAAGGCCCGATCACCCCGGTAATGCCTGAAAAGGCCGCTCCTGTAAAGGAAAAGACCTTGAAGGTGAAAGGTTGGCCTTTCGGTGCTGACCGGATCAAGGAAATGCTGGCTAAGGAGAAGGAAACCCGTAAGGTGGTTGAGATCGCTCCGGGTGTGAAAGTCAATTTCGTCCGTATCCCGGCCGGTGAATTCGTGATGGGTAGCTACCGTGGCGAACCGGATGCTTATCCGACTGCCAAGGTGAAGATCGACAAAGCCTTCTGGATGGCCGAGCTGGAAACGACGAACGAACAGTTCAACGTTGTCTTCCCGGATCACGACAGCCGTTTCGTCGACCAGCAGTGGAAAGACCACGTGGTTCAGGGATATCCGGCCAATAAACCGGAACAGCCTGTTATCCGTGTCAGCTACAACGATGCTATGGAATTCTGCCGGAAACTGAGCGAAAAGACCGGTCTCAAGATCACGCTTCCGACAGAAGCACAGTGGGAGTGGGCTTGCCGCGCCGGTAGCGACCAGGACTTCTGGTATGGCGACATGCATGCGGACTTCGGCAAGAAGGACAATCTGGCGGACAAGACAACGCTGTTGTTTGCCGTTTACGGTGTAGACCCGCAGCCGATGGCGAAGACCAACCCGTGGTACAAGTACTATACCTTCCTTCCGAAAGAAGAGAGCGTGGACGACGGTAACCTGGTCCAGGTCGGCGGCAAGGCTTATGAGGCCAATCCGTTCGGTCTGTACAGCATGCACGGAAACGTAGCCGAATGGACCCGTTCCGACTATGTATCGTATCCGTACAATGAGAAGACGAAAGAGACATCCGAATACAAGGTGGCCCGCGGCGGTTCTTATATCGACCGTCCGAAGTATGCGGCTTCCCATACGCGTAAGGCTTACTATCCGTACCAGCGTGTGTTCAACGTCGGCTTCCGTATGATCATTGAAGATTGATAATGAAAAGGTATAGATGATATCTATCAACTAATAGAGGACACAGATGTGGCGGATTGCCACCGGTTATTTCATCAAACGATTAATCTGCGTACATTTGCCGCATCTGTGAACTCTAATAAAAAAGTAAATGAAAACAAATCTCGAAAGATTTTTCTCCTCCTTTGTAACGACGATCGTCCTGTTACTGATTTATGCCTTTGGCCTGGCCGTTGCCACTTTCATCGAAAAGTATCACGGTACAGCGACAGCCAAAGCAATGGTTTATTATTCCCCCCTGTTTTTTCTGCTCCAATTCCTTTTAGTCGTTAATTTTATCGCGGCTACGATCAAACACCAATACCTGAAACGCGGCAAATGGGGACTGATGCTGACTCATTTCGCCTTTATCATCATCCTTCTCGGCGCCTTGACCTCTTTCCTTTTCGGCGAAGAAGGAATCTTGCATCTGCGTGAAGGGGAGACAAGCAACCAGATTGCTGTCCGCACTTCCGATAACACGACCTTTCATACCCTGCCTTTTTCCGTTGAACTGAAGAAATTCACCTTAACCCGCTATCCCGGTTCCGCCAGTCCCTCTTCCTACGAGAGTGAAGTGATCGTCCATGTGGACGGGGAAGACCGCGAAGAGCGGATCTTTATGAATAACGTATTGGATGTAAAAGGCTACCGTTTCTTCCAGGCCTCCTATGACCAGGACGAACACGGGACCATCCTTTCCGTCAACCGCGACGTGGCGGGGCGGAACATCACCTACACCGGATATCTGTTGCTGGTCATCGGCCTGATCCTTTGCCTGGTCGGTAAGGATTCCCGCTTCATGCGTCAGAGCCGCCGCCTGAAAGAATTGCGCAAGGCGACCAACGTAAGGGTCCTGTTGCTTGCGCTCCTTGCCGTTCCCCTGTCCGTAAATGCCGGCGGGAAGGCTTCCCCGATGCTCGATGCCGTGCAGAAATATGCGGTGAGCCCGGAACATGCTGCCCTCTTCGGAGCCCTTCCGATCCAGTCGGGTAGCGGCCGTATGATGCCGGTCAATACCTTCTCTTCGGAGATTCTACGTAAGCTCCATAAGTCGGATAAGATCGGTCAGTTGAACTCTGACCAGTTCCTTTTGAGCCTTTTAGCCATGCCCGATATGTGGATGCGCGTTCCCTTTATCGCCCTGTCCAATCCGGAGTTGGCCGCCTATTATGACCTGACGGACGGCGAGTGCGCCTATATCCAGGCCTTCGACAGTAACGGCAGCTACAAGTTGCAAGAGAAGCTGGAAGAAGCCTATAACAAGATGCCTGCCCAGCGTACGCGTTTCGACAAGGACCTGATGAAACTGGACGAGCAGTTGAACATCTTCCATCAGCTGATCAATCACCAGATGCTGAACCTTTTTCCGAAAGAAGACGACCCGAATCATAAATGGTATGCACCCGGCGACGACCTCTCTGCCTTTACCGGCAAAGACTCCATGTTCGTATCCCGTATTTTCGACTGGTATTTAGGCGAAGTGCAGGAGGGCTTGAAGAGTGGCGATTGGGCGAAAGCCGATGAAGTGGTCGGCATGATCGACACCTACCAGCAAGCCAAGAACAAGACACTCGATATCAGTCCGAAGCGCATGCAGGCCGAATTGAAATATAACAAGATGGATGTTTTCCGTTATTGCAAGATCGGCTATCTGGTCTTGGGCGGACTGTTGTTGGTCCTTTCTTTCGCGATGCTGTTCCGCCGGACCCGCTGGATGAAGGTTGCCGTATGGCTGTTAGGAGCCGGCGTACTGGTCGTCTTCCATTATCATATGTTCGGAATGGGGATGCGCTGGTATATCGGTGGCTATGCTCCTTGGAGCAATTCCTACGAGACGATGGTCTATGTGGGATGGGCGACTGTCCTTGCCGGACTGTTGTTCGTGCGCCGTAGTACGATCACCTTCGCGCTGGCCACCCTGTTCGGCGGTATCATCCTCTTCGTCTCCGGTCTGAACTGGATGGACCCTGAGATCAATCCGCTCGTACCGGTCCTGAAATCGCCGTGGCTGATGTTCCATGTGGCGGTCATTGTTGCCGCTTACGGCTTTTTCGGTATCAGTTGCCTGATCGGGCTGACCAATATGGTGATGATGTCCGTCGCCGGAAAGAAGAACAAAGAGATATTGAAAGCCCGTATCACCGAACTGAGTATTGTGGGTGAGATGGCGTTGTGGGTAGGGCTTGCCCTGATGACTGTCGGCACTTTCCTCGGTGCTGTCTGGGCGAATGAGTCCTGGGGCCGTTATTGGGGGTGGGACCCGAAGGAGACTTGGGCGCTGATCACGATGGTCGTCTATGCCGTAGTGACTCATCTCCACTTGGTGAAACGCTGGAATAGCCTTTGGTTGTTCAATCTGGCATCCGTGATCGCGTTCGCTTCTGTGCTGATGACTTTCTTCGGTGTCAATTATTTCCTGAGCGGAATGCATTCATACGGTCAAAATGATAATGTGCATGGAATATTCACCTATCTTTATATCGCCTTGGGGGTAGTCATTGTCCTGGCTGTCCTTTCGTACAGGAGATGGAAGACGAAGGTGTGAAACATATATGTTTTGAAAACGAAACACCGGTGTTTTGAATGCGAAACATCTATGTTTTGAGGTTGAGAGAACTGATAACGAATAAAAAAATAGTACGAACACTTAAAATTAATTAGTCATGAGAACATTTAATCATGTCGGTATCGTAACGACAGAACAAGTAGAAGGGGCTATGTTTAACGAAGGCCTGAAAGTATGGTTGACAGACTATAGCAAAAGTCCGAATCGCATCGAATTCCTGAAATTCGAGGAAGGCAGCTGCCTGCCCGTACTGGTACAGAAACAGGGACACATTGCCTACACCGTTCCTTCTTTGGAGGAAGAGTTGAAAGGCAAGAAGGTGATCTTCGGCCCGGCCGTATGCGACGAACACCTGACGATCGCTTTCATCGAAGAAGAAGGCATCGCCATCGAAATCATGGAAATCAAATAATAACATTAATAACATACTTAAATAAAGGAGGAATATACCATGTCAGACATAAAGACAAAATTTATAAATGATCCCGAACAGATAACACCCGAATTGTTGGAAGGTTATGTGTTGGCATATCCGGACCAGGTCAAGTTAGGTGGTGAAAATATCGTCGTACGTGCCAATCCGAAGAGCGAAGACAAAGTGGCTATCGTGACTTTGGGCGGTTCCGGTCATGAACCCGCATTGAGCGGATTCGTAGGCGAAGGTATGCTGGACTGCTCTGTCGTGGGCGACATCTTTGCCGCTCCCGGTGCACAGCGTCTGTTCCAGGCTTTGCAGCTGATGAAGCGTGAAGCCGGTATCCTGTTGGTTGTCCTGAACCACTCTGGCGACGTGATGAGTGCGAACATGGCTTGCCAGTTGGCAGAACGTGTAGGCATTAAGGTGAAACAAGTGCTGACTCACGACGATATCAGCGCCGGTATCGGTGCCGACATCAACGACCGTCGCGGCTTGGCCGGTTGTGTGCCTTTGTATAAAATATTAGGTGCTGCAGCCGAAGAAGGCAAGACGCTTGACGAGCTGGTCGAAATCGCCGAACGCTATAACAACAACGTCGCTACTCTGGCCGTTGCCATGCGCTCTTGTACGCATCCGCAGAACGGCGGTACGATCACCGACCTGCCCCAGGGCATCATGGAGATCGGTATGGGACAGCACGGCGAAGGCGGTGGAGGACAGAAACCGCTTGTTTCTGCCGACGATACGGCTGCCGAGATGGTAGACCTGCTTTGCCAGCAGCTCAAGCCGAAGGCTGGCGACAAGATGATGCTTATCATCAACGGCGTAGGAGCGACTACCCACATGGAGTTGAACATCATCTTCCGTAAAGCCTACAAGGAACTGGAAGCCCGTGGCCTCCAGGTTGTCGTAAGCCGTATTCAGGAAATCCTGACCGTACAGGAACAGGCCGGTTTCCAGATGATCATGGCTATCCTCGACGAAGATCATATCGACTATCTGAAGAACAAACGTGCTGATGCACCTTACTGGACAACAATCGGTAAATAAACGAGATATGAAACAACTGACTATCGAAAACTTCAAGGCGATGCTCGACAACGCCTTGAAGAACATCAAAGAACGCGAAGACGAATTTTCAAAACTGGACGCCGTTATCGGTGACGGCGATCACGGCCAGGCAATCGTGACAGCCATGTCCGCTATCGTGGCTACGGCCCAGAAAGGAACGGAGTTCAAAGCCATGCTGAACGATATGGGTTTTGACGTCATGTTGCAGGTAAGCGGTTCCACCAGTACGCTGTTGGGGGCTTTCTTCTTAGGTATGAGCGACCATGCTTCCGGTACGGAACTGGATGCAGCCGGAGTGAAAGCCATGTTTGCCGGCGGTCTTGCCAACGTGCAGAAACAGACGAAAGCCCAGAAAGGCGACAAGACCATGATGGACGCCCTGATCCCGGCTGTGGAAGCGATCCAGGCATGTCCTTCGGACGATATCAAGGAAATCCTCGAAGCCGGAGCGAAAGCCGCCCTTGCCGGTGCTGCTTCGACCATAGAAATGAAAGCCAACTTCGGCCGTGCCCGTAACTACGGCGAACGCTCCGTCGGTTATGCCGACAGCGGTGCTACCTCTTGGAGCTGCATGTTCGAATCGTTCGCACGAGCGCTTTGAGAAATTAAGAATTAAGAATTAAAAATTAAAAATTAAGAAAGGAAAAAAGCTATGGCAGATATGGATGGGTTCAGAGAAGCGAATAATTTCGGCTTCGGACAAACTTCCCAATTTGACAATTTTCATGTAAAAGGTGCGTCTAACTACTCTTGGGGTATGAAAGACCGCCTCTCTCGTATCTTCAACCCGAAAACAGGCCGTGCCGTCATGTTGGCATTCGACCACGGGTTTATCATGGGTCCGACTTCAGGTTTGGAACGTATCGACCTGAATATCGTTCCCCTCGTACAATATGCCGACTGTATCATGTGTACGCGCGGTATCTTGCAAACTTCCATTCCCGCCAACATCAACAAGCCCGTCTGCCTCCGTTCGGATGCCGGTTCTACGATCCTGACGGAATTGAACCGTAACGTCTTGATCGATATCGAAGATGCGATCCGTTACAATGCTTCCGCTATGGCAGTCATGTTCTCTGCCGGCGACGGCGAACAGGAAGCCATCACGGCAGCCAACTTGGTGGAAGCTGTCGATATGGGAAACCGCTATGGCATCCCCGTCATGGGTGTGACGGCTGTCGGCAAACAGATGGCACGCGACTCCCGTTACTTCGCACTCGCATCGCGCGTATGCGCCGAGAACGGTGCTTCTATCGTGAAGACTTACTACTGCGACGGTTTCGAAAAGGTAGCTGCCGCCTGTCCGGTTCCCGTTGTGATCGCCGGAGGTAAGAAACTGCCTGAAAAGGAAGCACTCGAACTCTGCTACAACGCCGTTAACGACGGTGCTGCCGGTGTCGATATGGGACGTAACGTCTTCCAGAGCGAAAACCCTGCCGCCATGATCCAGGCCGTACACGCTGTCGTACACGAAGGCTTGACACCGGAACAAGGTTTCGAAATGTTCAAGGATTTACAATAATGTGCTAATGGGTCAATATGCCAATGTACCAATGGAATGAATGTCCCATTTGGAGTATTTCACCGGCATATTGGCACATTCGCAAATTGATAAATTATTAGTTATGCATAAATTATTTACTTATCTCTGTTCCGCATTGTTGCTGGTAACCGCTACATCCTGCGAGAAGAAGACAGAAAAATTGCTGTTGGGTGGTTCCGGCTGGAACAAGATCGTGATCATCGATAAGAACACCAAGCAGGTAGAGTGGGAGCATCCCCTCGAAAAAGGCTGGGAATGCAACTCTGCTGTAGCCACTCCCGACGGGAATATCCTCTTTGCCTATGCCAGAGGTGCGAAGCTGATCGACCGCAACCATCAGGAGATCTGGAATATTGCCGCTCCCGATACCTGTGAGATGCAGACTGCCCGCGTGTTGCCCGACGGTAACTATCTTTTGGGTTGGGTAGGCCATCCGGCTGTCATCATGGAGGTGAGCCCGAAGGGAGAAATCCTGTCGCGTACCGAATATGAGACAGGCATCGAACATCCGCATGCCCAGTTCCGCCAGCTGAACAAGAATGCCCGCGGTAACTACCTGATGCCCCTCTTTGCCACTTCCGACGTGCGCGAGATCTCTCCGCGAGGCGAAGTCGTGAAGATCACCCGTCTCGAAGGAACACCCTTTACGACATTGGCATTGGCTAACGGGAACCATTGGGTTGCCTGTGGTGACGGTCACTCCCTGATGGAAGTGAACCTCGACAACGGCGAAGTAGCCCGCCGTTACGGTGAGAACGATATCAAAGGAGCCCGCCTGTTCTTCGTCGCCGGCTTGCTTCCTGCAAAGGATGGCGGCCTGTACGTCTGCAACTGGCAGGGACATGACAAGAATGCCGTAGAGGCCAACAGCCCCCAGGTATTCGAAATCAATGATAAAGGTGAAGTGATCTGGAATCTGAACGATAACGAAAAGTTCGGTATGATTTCTACGATTAGCACGATCGAATAAGCCGTCTTTATTTGGATCATAAAAGGGTATGTCATTCATTTGATGTACCCTTTTTTCATTTACCCCTTCCTACCTCCGTTTTTCTAAAAAAGAGATTAAAACTATCAATCTCTGCTAAAGCTCCGTAAAAATAAAATGACTAAAAAAAACGTACGTTTTTTTTAGTCATTTTATATCTGAAATATTGTTAATGGCTGACTATCAGAGAGTATCAGATCTATCCATTGATACATCTGACTGACAAGAGAATAAAAAACAAATAAGAATATTTGATATTCAAAGATTTTAAGTATATTTGCTTCCTCTAAATGACTAAAAAAAACGTACGTTTTTTTAGTCATTTAGAAGACGATTAATCATCATATAACCAATTTGTTACGCCTTCCCTGCTTTTGGGACTGACGAACTTTGGTATGAAATAATATGTATGATAATTTATTGCAAATGAGCTACTTGTGATAAGTGGTTAAGAAAGGAAAAATCAAGATTGATTATCCTTCATTGTTATACGGTTGAAAAAGTGCGGCTGAAATTACACTATTTAGAAATAGTCTAATTTGTAATTAGAATGAAATTTTTCAATAATAAATGATAATCATGTATTATTTGATAGATATCATTAAGGTTATATCTAACTATAATAGCAAGGATATATTCTTGTGAATTAAAGTGAATAATAAAATTAATACATGATTATCATACATTTTTGCAAAAATTCAGATGTGATTGATAATTAAGCTATTAAAATTCGAAAAAGTTTGAATATCAAAGAAATTGAATATCTTTGCACTGTCAAAATAAAATATTATTTATCGCCTGAAGAGGTATTTAAATACCTCTTATTTTGTACTTTAAAGTACAAAATTTCTACTGTTTCTAATACAAATTAATGATATTTTATTTTGAGATTTTGTAGCCAAGATTTTTCGATTACGTTGTCTGTATCGGGACTGACGAACTTTTGTGTGGGGTAATAAATGTTTTAATTATATGAAAATCAATTATTTACTATTAAGGCTGACGCGAGAGAAATATATCAATCGTTGGGTTATTCTCCTGATTGATCTGTTTCTTTCTGTTTTTTCGACCATCACTTCCTTGGCTTTAATCAGCTACATTTTAGATTGCGACTACTCCAACCAAGTTGTATTCAGAGTCTTTTTAGCTTCGGCGTTTTGTAGCATCGTCAGTTTTTTTGTTTGTCAGACCTATAAAGGAATTATTCGTCACTCTGCTTTTACCGAGACGGGGCGTATCGCTATGGCCTCCTCCCTGAAAGTGGCGATCGTTCTGCCTGTCCTTTTCCTGCTGACTGAAACCTTTTCTTTCCGTAGCTTCCTGCTAGGAAGTGTGATCGATTTCTTTCTCACCTTCTTTATCTTGACGATTTTCCGTGTCTTCCTGATCACGGGCTATACTTTTATGATAAGTAGCATGACTTCCCGTAGTAAAGATAAACTGTTGGTTTTCGGGCATGAAAAATCTTCTCCGGCATTCTTGAACGACTCGTTTTTACGTGAAAACTCATCCTATCAGGTCGAAGGTTTTCTCCGTTTCGGACCGAGAATCTCCATGCGTATAGGAATCTATAAAGTCTATTTTGTATCCGACCAGGCAGAATTCAACCGCTTGGTGAACCGCTATAACATCAAGGCCATTCTTTTTACCGATTATAAAGTCGTAAAAGAGGAAAGCGAACGTCTGGTCCGTTTTTGCGAGAAAAAGAAGATCCGTATGCTGTTGTTGCCCTCCATCGACGAACTCCAGGGAGGTAAAATACAATTGCGTGCCCTTCCCGAAGTCCGCATCGAAGACCTGTTAGGACGCGAAGAGATCCGTATCAACATGGAGGAGATCGCAGGTTCCCTGAAAGGCAAAGTCGTTTTGGTCACCGGAGCCGCCGGTTCCATCGGTAGCGAACTCTGTCGGCAACTCTGCCATTTCGGGCTGAAGCAATTAGTCCTGTTCGACAGTGCCGAAACTCCGATGCACAACATCCGGCTGGAGTTGGAAGAAAAGTTCCCCGATGTCGAGTTTACCCCGGTCATGGGAGACATCCGCATGATCCATCGTGTCGAAAGCATCTACCAGCGTTTCCGTCCCCATATCGTGTTCCATGCCGCCGCCTACAAGCATGTGCCCCTGATGGAAGAGAATCCCTGCGAAGCCGTCCATACGAATGTTTATGGTACGCGTAACGTAGCTGATATGGCAGTCAAGTACGACGTAGATAAGTTCATCATGGTCTCGACCGATAAAGCCGTCAACCCGACCAACGTCATGGGAGCGTCCAAGCGTTTGGCGGAGATGTATGTGCAAAGCCTGAGCGTCGCTATCAGCAAAGGCCGGCATTCCGGTAAAACCCGTTTTATCACCACCCGTTTCGGCAACGTGTTAGGCAGTAATGGTTCCGTCATTCCTCGTTTCCGCGAACAGTTGGCAAAGGGCGGCCCTCTGACCGTCACCCATCCCGACATCATCCGCTACTTCATGACGATCCCCGAAGCCTGCCGCTTGGTTTTGGAAGCCGCCTTTATGGGCAAAGGAAACGAAATCTTCGTCTTCGATATGGGAACCCCTGTGAAGATCGCCGATCTGGCACGCCGCATGATCGAACTGGCAGGCCTTATCCCCGGCGAGGATATCGAGATCAAATATACCGGCCTCCGTCCGGGCGAAAAGCTCTACGAAGAATTGTTGGCAACGAAAGAAAATACATTACCAACGGAAAACGAAAAGATCTACCGTGCCCAAGTCCGGGAATACGATTACGAAGACATCTGTACGCTCATGTCCCCCTTGATCGACCTCGCGATCAAAGTAGACAAAATGGGAACCGTCCGAATGATGAAAGGAATCGTGCCTGAGTTCAAGAGCAAGAATTCGGTATATGAGGCGTTGGACAAGGCTGAATAATACCCTGCTAGTGTATCTATTGTATTAAAGGTGTTCATATTGGAAAATTATTGATAAGGAAGTTAATGGACAGCAAAGATGGAATTTATATTGGAGATGATGTTTGGATCGCTGTTCAATGTTGCGTATTGAAAGGTGCAAAAATAAATTCTCATACAGTTATGGGAGATAAATCTTTGGTAAATAAAGAAATCTCTCAATCCGAGGTTACTTTTGGTTCTCCTGCAAAAGTTGTATCGTATCGTAAATAACAATATTAGTAAAAATATGAAAGAAAGAATAGAATGGATTGATCTTGCAAAAGGTTTTTCTATAATATTGGTAGTTTATGGGCATTCAGGTTTAAGTGCAGTACCTTTTTTAGGTGATTGGTTTGCTGCTTTCAGAATGCCTTTTTTCTTTATTGTTTCAGGGTTGTTATTTTCAATCTCTAAATATCCAACTTTTATTTCTTTTTTGAAGAGACGTTGGTTGACATTAGTCCGACCATATTTTATTTTTAGCCTAACATTAATGTTAGGAATCTGGATGTAAAATCCAGATTCCATAGCTTTCATTATTAAAGACATTGTGATAAAAGGATGGGGAGGATATGCTTTGTGGTTTATTCCCATACTATTTTTTACAGAAATTGTCTATTTTTTTATATGCAAATATATAGATATAAAGTCTTTACGATTTTTATTTCTATTATGTAGCGCTATAATTGGATATATAACTTATAAGTTAGATTTTTATAATAATTATAATATCTGTTTCGTTTTTACATCTGTCTTGTTTTATGGAATAGGAAATTTATTAAGTGATTGGATGAAGAATTTATTTCGTAATTTGAATATGTCCATATTGATCCAATATACTTTTGCCTTGTTCTTATGCTCTTTGTTTTTCTTATTAAACCATCAGAAGCCTGAATTTTTTATCAATAAATTAAGCGGTATATATACATATATCGCTGCTTTTAGTGGAGCTTTTTTTATGTGCAGTGTCTCTTCAATAGTTTCACGTTTACATTATCAACCAATAAGGATAATGAAAGAAGGGATTAAATATATGGGACGTAATTCCTATATAATTCTGGCTTTTCATCAAATTATTCTTCAGTTGCTAGGATTAACCTGTTTGTTCAGTGGTTCAATTCAACGATTGATAATGTGGTTTTCTCTTATAATGCTCATAGAGGGTATTAACCGATATTTTCCGTTTGTTTTAGGGAAAAAGAAAATGTTACCTCTATTGTTGGAATAATAATTATTAAGTAAATATTAAATATACTAAAAATAGGGGGTGAATTCCTTGATAAAAATTTTACCCAATGTTTAAAAGGAATAGCGTGTTTGATAATAGCATTGCATCACTATTCGCAGTATATAGTAGCTCATCAATTATCCGATCATGTTATATATAAACTGTTATCTTATCAAGGTGGATTTGCTGGAGTCGCTTTGTTTTTCTTTTTATCCGGTTTTGGATTGATGGAATCTGAAAAAAGTCATCATTTAGGAATAAAAGGTTTTCTTTTGAATCGTTATTGGAAAGTGTATAAACCTATTTTAATTATAAATACCATTTCCATAATAGTTTATTCGTTATTTCATTTGATAGAAGTGTGGAATGTGTAGGACATTCTTTACTATTTGTTGAGTATTAGAGCGTTTAGTAGTGTGACTTGGTTTGTATCTGTTTTATTTGTTTGCTATGGAATCTTTTATATAGCTTCAACGCAGAAAAAAAGAGCAGGTATAATCTTGTTCATCGGTCTTTGCTGCATGATGTTGTATTCTATTTTTCAGAAATATACAGATTCATATTATTTTTATTTCTCTACCCCTCTGTTCTTTATAGGAGTTTTTGTGTCCATGTATAAAGATATTGTTCAAAGATTTTTTACTATGCATAATGGTATGGTGTGTATGTATGGGTATTATAGTCATTTTGGCCGCTTTTTATTTATTTAGAAAGATGGGGTATGGACTTGGTGAACATTTGATGTTGAATATAGCTCAGACTGTATTACTTTTATGGTTTTCATCACATTTCCTATTGAAGATAAACTATCATTCTTTCTTGGGGGAAATATCATATGAACTTTACCTGACTCATTATCGAATAATTGCTATTGCTTTTGCTGTATTTAGTGGCATATCTGTATGGATGTATTTATCTATTATTAGTAGCTTGGGGTATTCATTTGATATGCGCAGTTTCGTGGAAAACTGGTAATCATTTTAAAGAAATAATGAGAAGATGTAAATAGTACAAATCTAAAGATTAATTTGATAATTATTTGATGTTTTCGTGATACAACAAACTATAACATAGTCGTAAGAGGTATCGGTAATCTGTGATAGGATGGAGTTTTTTGAAAAGTATACATTACCTTTATTCGTGAGAAAATGATCATTAGCTAAAATATTAAATTCAGTATTTAATTAGATGATAATTTTATGAATGGAATAATTAAACTAATATATATCTATTTGAAACAGATATATATGATTTTTTGGAAAAATCATATATATGGAATCAGTATATTCCGGAGGTTCTGCAATTTTAAGATAATGGGAACTAATAATACAATAGTAGTTAAAAGCCATCTGCCTATAAACGTGGATATTGTGATATATGGTGATAATCATAAGCTTATTATTGAAGAAGATGTAGTGTTCAAAAAAGGACAAATTTGGTTTGAGGATCACGATTGTGAAATATGCATTGAATCTGGCACTACAATTGAAGAGGCACATCTCGCGGTGGCTGAGAATGGGACAAAGATTTTGATAGGTAAAGATTGTATGTTTTCCAAAGGAATTCATATTGCAACAACTGATTCCCATTCTGTAATATCTCTTGAATCTGGCCAGCGGATAAATCCATCTCAGAATATTGTAATTGGAAATCATGTATGGTTAGGATATTGTGTGAATATTAATAAAGGTGTAGTGATAGAGCCGGATTGTATTGTAGCTAGTCATTCAGTAGTTACTAAAACAATAAAATCTCATAGTATTGCTGCTGGCATTCCTGCAAAAGTTGTAAAGAGTAATATTACCTGGAATAGGATTCGTATATAATGTGATAAATTTTAACAAAAGTAAATGTCTGAAAAAATAATATATATATCTTTTTTTGATACTCAGGATTCTGTGGTAAAAAGAAACTATGTAACATCTGCCTCAAATAAAATAGAGTATATCGCAAAAGCAATAGTTTCAATGGGGAAAGAGGTTGATATTGTTTCTGTTTCTCAGGTACAAGAAAAACAATTCAAAATTTATTTTTCTGAAAAGAAACAAATCGCAGAGGGTATCAGTTTGAAATTACCTTTTTCATGGGGTAGTAATAATAAATTGTTGGAATATGTTAAGATTTTATGGCATCTGGTAAATTTGTTCTTTTATCTTTTATTTTATTGTGGAAAATCAGATATTGTTGTTGTCTATCATTCGCTTGGTTATTTTGATATAATTCGTTGGGCAAAGAAGATTTGTAAATTTAAATTAGTACTTGAGGTTGAGGAGATATATTCAGACGTATCTCATAAGTCTTCATATTGGAGGAATCTAGAATTTAAGATGTTTGAAATAGCTGACGCTTTTATATTGTCCAATGATTTTTTAGATTCTAAAATCAATAAGTATCGTAAGCCATCTGTTGTTATCTACGGAACTTATCAATTGGAAAAAAAGCGAGTAGATAAGTATAATGATGGAAATATTCATGTCGTATATGCAGGAACATTTGATCCTAATAAAGCTGGAGCTCAAATTGCAATTTCTGCTACTGAATTCTTACCAAAGAATTATCATGTTCATATCTGTGGATTTGGAAATGTTGAAGATATAAAGCAAGTGAAGCAGCAAATTGCAGAAATGTCATTAAAGGCACAAGCGACCATTACTTACGATGGATTAAAGAAAGGTTATGATTTTATTGAGTTCTTACAAAGATGTCATATAGGTCTTAGTACTCAAAAGCCAGAGGGAGAATATAACGATACTTCATTCCCCTCTAAAGTACTTACTTATATGGCTAATGGTCTTTCTGTAGTGAGTATTAGGATACCAGTATTAGAACGAGCTTCTATTGTTGGAGCATTATCTTTTTATGATATGCCATCAGGTAAATCTCTTGCTGATGCTATAATGCAATGTGATTGTAATACTTCTCAAAGAGATCTGCTATCTAAGTTAGATAGGGAGTTTAAAAATAATCTTAGATTAATAGTCTAATATGTATATGAATGGGTTTTCTCCAAAGAAAATGAAAAGATGTGTGGTTTTTATTGTTTAGTATATACAAGTCTTTTTTGTTAATATCATATTAGTTTGTAATAATTAAAATTCTTATAGAATGAAGGAAATTTCACATATTGAAGGTAAATATTCCAGCGAAGTTGATGTTGCTGTTCTTTTGATCTTTTTTACGCGTGTAGAAATCACAATAAGAACTTTTGAGCAAATACGTAAGGCTCGTCCATCACGTTTGTATCTCTATCAGGATGGTCCACGATCTGGAAGAAAAGACGACATAGAGAATATCGCTAAGTGTCGCAAGAGTATTGAGTCTATGATAGACTGGGAATGTGATGTTCATAAATTCTATCAAGAAGATAATTTAGGATGTGATCCTTCTGAATATATATCACAGAAGTGGATGTTTGAAACAGAAGTAAAAGGTATTATTATTGAGGATGATGATGCGATGTCTGTTTCTTTTTTCTGTTTTTGTAAAGAACTTCTTGACCGATATGAAGATGATACGCGTATCAATATTATATGTGGAATGAATCATCTAGGTGTCTATAAAGATTGTCCATATGATTATTTCTTTAGTAGATTAGGTGGAGCCATTTGGGGATGGGCTACTTGGAAAAGAGTTGTAGATAGTTGGGATTCACAATATAAGTTTCTTGGCAATAAATACATCAAGCAATGTTTATATTCGGAACATGGAAAAAAGTTATCTGATGCTTTTTATGCAAACTGTGCTAAGCATCTTGCAACAGGTCGTGAACATTATGAGAGTATTTTAGGTACTTGCGGATATTTAAATAATGTTGTTAATATTGTTCCAACAAAGAATATGACATGTAATTGTGGAGTCGGTTTAGAAAGTACTCATTCTACTGAATATCATAAGTTACCATTGTCTACAAGGCGACAACTCTTTATGAAAACATATGAATTAGAATTTCCATTAAAACATCCAGAATATATACAATCAGACTATCATTATTGGAATCTTGTAAAAAGACAGATTCAAGGAAATTGGTTTGTCCGTACTTTCAAAATTAATAAGTTAGAACACTTAATCTATATGTTTTTTCCAGTAATTGGAAAATGGGTTATGCGTTTTGAGAAAGATAAGCAGTTTTGAATGCATTAATAATTATTAGTGTAGAAATATTATTATGAATTCAAATAATCAGATTAAGCTTGGGGCTTTACTTTCGTATTTTTCTATAGCTGTCAATGTTATCGCTGGTTTATTTTATACACCATGGATGATAAATTCTATTGGGCGAGAAAATTTTGGCCTTTACACTTTGGCGATGTCTGTTATAGGACTTTTTTTGTTTGACTTTGGTCTCAGTTCTGCTGTAACTCGTTTTATAGCTAAATATTTGGCAGAGGGGCGAGTAGAAAAAGCTAATCAGTGTTTAGGGTTGGTATATCGTCTTTATTTCGGAATTGATGTTTTTCTTTTTATAGTTTTGATTGCGGTATTTTTCTTTATACCAAGAATTTATCAGGAACTTACTTTCGATGAAATTGAGCGTTTTAAAATTATTTATGTTATAGCAGCTTTCTATAGTGTATTATCTTTCCCATTTATTCCAGTTAATGGAGTATTGACTGCACATGAGAAGTTTGTTCAACTAAAACTTTGCGATGTTACCCATAAAATTATTATAGTTGGCACAATGTCTGTTTGTTTACTATTGGGTTATGGACTTTACGCTTTAGTGTTAGTCAATGTATTTGCCGGTTTGATAACGATAGTTCTCAAGTTGTATTGTATTAAATATTTTACTCCACAGGAAATAAATTGGAATTATTGGAACAAGATAGAACTCAAGGAGATTGCGAGTTATTCTAGTTGGGTTACTATCGCATCACTAGCGCAGCGTTGTATTTTTAATATAGCACCTAGTATATTGGGAGTATTGTCTGGATCTGTTGCTATAGCTATTTTGGGAATAGCTATTACATTAGAAGGTTATACATATACTTTTGCTAATGCACTTAATGGATTATTTCTTCCTAAGGTGTCAAGAATTGTAGCTGATGACGGTGATTTATTACCTTTAATGATAAAAGTGGGACGTATTCAGATATTGATAATATCTCTTATTATATGGGGTTTTGTTTGTTTAGGTGAGGATTTTATCACTCTTTGGGTTGGTGAGAATTTTAATACAAGTTATATATGCGCAGTATTAATTATATTTCCTTCTCTATTACAACTTCCTCAAGAAATAGGGCAGCAAGTGATTATTGCTCAAAACAAGGTGAAGCAGCAAGCTTTTGTTTATCTTGGTATGGCAATTTTGAATCTGTTGGGGGCAGCTCTTTTAACTCCAAAATATGGAGCAGTTGGACTTTGCTGTTCTATTTTTGTTGCTTATTTATTTAGGACAATAGGTTTGGATTATATTTTGTATAAGCAATTAAGAATTGATATATGGAAATTCTTCTTTGAATCTTACGTTAAAATGATACCAGCTCTTATCGTATCATTAGTATTAGGCTTTTTTGTTTCAGAGTTTATATTGATAGAAGGTATATGGGGATTTCTTTGTGATTGCATAGTTTTCATTATTGTCTATTTTATTGTTATGTGGTACTTCGCAATGAATGCGAATGAGAAGAGAATATTTATAGGGTTATTTAACAGGATTACTCGGGGGTAATTATAATAATTATATATGTCAATTAATATTATTGTATACATTCTGTTGTTGTTAGGATTTGTATTATTATCTAATAAATCTACTGATAAGAATCGACTTTTTTTTATACTATTTTGTAGTTTAATATTAGTGTTGAAGTCTGCACTTAGAAGTGTTTCTGTTGGAACTGATACATCTCATTATGTTGGATATTTTTATGAATCAATGAGTAGGAGTTGGCAAGAAATATTTTACGGATTGAGATATGAATCTGGTATAAATGATATTGAAAGTGGATATCGCTTTATAGAAAAATTTTTTAGTTCGTTCGTATCGAATTTTAATCTGTATACTTTTCTTGTACAATCTATTTTATATTATTTCCCATTAGGAGTAATGATGTACAAAGAAAATAAGAGTATGAGAGAATTGTTACTGTCTTATGTGTTTTTGAATGCTTTATTTTCTGGACTTCCAATGGCTAATGCCAGACAAGTTTATGCACTTGGTTTCTGTGTGTGGACTTATATGTTTATTGTAGATAAAAAATTCTTCAAAGCTTTATTGTGTATCGGTATAGGTTATACGATACATCATACTTCATTGTTGTTCTTGTTAATGTTTGCAGCTCCGTTTATTCCGGTTAAATTTTACAAAAAAATAATATGGTTAACTTTTTGTTTTGTTCCAATTATTTTGTTTAAAGTAAATACAATTATTGTATTTATGGGCTCTTTTATCGGAAGTGATAAATATGTAAGATATGGTGAAAATGTGGTAGCTGGTGGTGCATTGACCTATATTGTTTTATCAATTGGATTGTCTATATTTGCTGCTATCGCACTGAATAAATGTCAAGAAAATGATCACAAATTAAAATTATATTATGCGATAGTTATTCTTTCAACTTTTTTTACGCCGTTGATTTACTCTAATGGGTCGATGATGCGTATTACTATGTATTTTCAATTATTTTTTGTTATGCTTATCCCTAAGTTAATTGTAGGGTATTTCCCTTATTATAAAAAAAATATTCTTACACTATTGACTATTATTTTAATTCTTCTATCTGTGTCTGATAGCATTTCATATAAATTCTTTTGGGAGGAAAATCAAGATCCATATTTACATTGGAGTTAAAATGAAAATATTACATATAAATGCAATTTATGGCTACCTTAGTACAGGTACCATTGTTAGAGATATTCATGAATTATGTCTCTTAAATGGAATAGAGTCTTCTGTGGCATGTTCGAAGATTTTTCCCGGTTATGAAAATTCAGATATATACTTGATTAAAAATGATATTTTTGATAGGAAATATCATGCTTTGATGAGTCGTATTACAGGTAAGCAAGCATATTATTCAAGCTCTGCAACGCGATATTTACTAACGTATATACAGAATATTCAACCGGATATTGTTCATTTACACAATTTGCATAGTAACTATATAAGTTTGCCTGTGTTAATGAATTATTTGAATTTGTATAATATCAAAACTGTTATTACACTTCATGATTGTTGGTTTTATACAGGTGGATGTACTCATTATACAAATCAAAAATGTTATAGATGGATGGATTCATGCGGTAAATGTGTTGATAATCATATTAAAATATTTGATTCTTCACATAGTGTATTGCTTGATAGGATAAGATTTTTTCAAGGAAAAAATAATATTACAGTAATTGGTGTTTCTGAATGGATAAAAAACGAGTCTATTAAGAATGTATTTAGAGGTTGTTCAAATTATACAATATACAATGGTATAGATCTTTCAGTTTTTCGCCCATCTCCATCTCATTTGCGTAAGAAATTAGGGTTAGAGGATAAGTTTGTAATTTTAGGGCCGGCTACTAAGTGGCTTGATTATTCTCGTCGGCATTATTTAAAAGAATTTGCCTCTAAATTGAAAGAGAATGAGGTGTTACTATTGTTTGGATGTAATGAAGATAATCTAGAAGTTCCTAAAAGAATACAATTGTACGGCTTTACTCACAATCGGGAAGAACTTGCTCAATTGTATTCGATGGCAGATGTGTTTGTTAATTGTTCATACGAGGAATCACTTTCCCTCATAAATATAGAATGTCAAGCATGCGGTACTCCTGTAGTTACTTTTGATAATACAGGAATGAGCGAAACAGTTGATGGTATCTCTGGGTTACGAGTTAAGTCAGGTAATTATGAAGAATTACTTAACTCTTGTAGACAAATATCATCTCTTAATAACGAGGAGTTAAAGGATATTAGATTATCTTTTATTAAAGAAAGATTTGATAAACATTCAAATTATAAAAAGCTGATTGACATATATACTTCAATATTACGAGAACAATAATATGAGAATCTTACTTATCACAGCAGAAGAGTGGAATAATAATGTTTTTGGAAATGGTGTATTGACGAATTGGTTTACAGGATTTGATGCTGAGTTCGCTCAAATATACACTAGTCCAGGTCTTCCATATAATGATATATGCAACCGTTATTTTCGTATTTCAGATGGAGAGATGGCTTATTCTCTTATTTCAAATAAAAAAGCAGGTCGTATAGTAGAGAAGATTTCAGCTATTGAGCCCAAATCTGTATCAATGGATAATCCCAAGAGAAAAGGTGTGTATGGCTTTATGAAGAAAATATCATTATGGTGTCATACTCCAGTGATGCTGATACGTGATTTCATTTGGTTATATGGGCGTTATGACAAAATAGCCTTGAAGACTTTTATTGATGATTTTAATCCAGATATTGTGTTTTGTCCTCGTTATCTTACTCCTTCGCTGATGCGTTTGGAAACGATTGTTCGTACATTAACTGATGTTCCTTTCGTTGCCTTTACTGCTGATGACGAAGCTTCTTTTCGACAGTTTAATTGGTCACCTTTGTATTGGATGAGAAGGATGTGGGTTCATCATAAGTTCACTAAGCATGTCAAAAATTTTTATGAACATTATTGGACATTCTCTAAAAATCAGGCATATGAGTATGCTCAAGAGTATGCTATAGAAACATCAACTCTTTATAAATGTGGAGATTTTCCTGAAGTTTTTATTGAAAAAAAAGTTGGAACTCCAATTCGAATGGTATACGCAGGTCGATTATATTGTAATAGATGGAAAACATTGGCAGAAATAGGTAAGGCTCTTAGGCTTATTAATAAAAATTGTGAACGTATTGTTTTGGATATTTATACAACGGAAGAATTGACCTCTAAATATCGTAAAGTTTTAAACTCAAAGAATTCTATATATGTTCATGGATGTGTTACTCCTGTAGAACTTGTGGAAATTTATAAGAAAGGTGATATAGCTTTGCATGTCGAATCAATGGACAAGAAAAATAGATTAGCTACACGTGTGTCATTTTCAACAAAGATAATAGACCTAATGGCTTCTACTTGTGCTATCCTTGCCGTATGTTGGAATCAACATGCAGGATATCAATATCTAAAGGAACATGATGCAGCATTCTGTGTTTCTGACACTAAAGAGATTTTTCCCCAGTTACAGATTCTTTGTGATAATCCTGAATTAATACAATTGTATGCTCGAAAGGCATATAATTGCGGAATACAGAATCATAGTCGTGGGAAGATTCAGAAACAGATTCGCAAAATGTTTGATTCGATTATAGGTAATTTACAGAATTTAGATATAAAACAATAGTTGTTTTTATGAAAGTAAGTATAATAGTTCCATGTTATAAAGTAGAAAAGTTTTTACGCACTTGTATAGAAAGTGTTTTACAGCAAAGTTATAATAAATGGGAACTGATTTTGGTAAATGATGGTAGTCCTGATCATAGTGGGAAAATCTGTGATGAGTATGCACGTATCGATAATCGGATCAAAGTTGTTCATAAGAAGAATGGAGGTCTTTCTTCTGCGCGGAATGCAGGGCTGGATATAATGACGGGTGAGTATGTGACGTTTTTGGATGGTGATGATTTTTGGCACAAAAACTATTTACAGTATTTGATGACATTATTAAAAAAAGATTGTGCAGATATTGTTCAATGTAGTTTTGTTAGGGGGATTGATTCTGTATTTCCGAAAATTGATATTCAGTTAAAAAATAAAAGTTTTGATAATCATTCAGTATTTATCAAACAGGCTGCAAATATCGTACTGTGGGGTAAAATCTATAAAGCAACTTTTTTTGATGATATACGAATGCCTATAGGCCTGATCCATGAAGATGATTGGGTTACTTGGAAACTATATTACAAAGCCAGCAAGATTGTGATAACAAATAATCCGCTCTATTATTATACTAAGAACCCCAATAGTATTATGGGGAAAAATAAGAAAAAGCCTGATATGAGCTATTTTGATGCATATGATGAACGTATTAATTATTTTAAAGAAGAAGGAGAGAAAGAGCTTGAAGATGTATCACGTATTCAGTTCTGTAAATCTCTATTTTTACTCTATTCAAATGTAATGCTTACTGCTGGTGAAAAGAAACAAGTTAAATTTTTGTTTGATGAGAACTGGCGTAAAATACGTTCTTCACATATTGTATCAGACAAACTAAAAATATTGTTTTTCTGTTTTAATATTCTTCCTTTGATTTCTTCTAAATTAGCTGGAAAAATTCGAAGGAAGGAAGATCCTTTTGATGTCATGTAGAAGTTAAGAAAGATATTGAAAAAATGAAAATATTGCAAATAATAAATCTACCGTCTTCTGCTATCAATTTTATTGGAGGTCAATTTACATACTTAAAAGAAGAAGGTGGGTATGATATGCATTTGATCTGTTCGCCTGGTGGTGGAATAGAGGAATTTTGCAAAAAGAACAAAGTTCATTATTATCCTGTTAAAATGAACCGACAGGTTTCGTTTATGGATGATATAAAAGCTTTTTGGAGAATTTGCTCGTACATCTGTAAAAATAGGATTGACATTGTAGTCGCTCATCAATCAAAAGGGCGTCTCCTAGGAATGATGGCTGCTCGCATTTGTGGTGTAAAATATAAGATTGTGTTTGCTCATGGAGTTGTCTATGAAACAATGACAGGCCTGAGGCGAAAATTGATGATTCTGAATGATAGGTTTGTATCTATAATGGCAGACAAGGTGGTTTGCGTGAGCAACTATGTAATAGAGCAAAGACGGAAAGATCATATTGATAAATTAGGGAAGAGTATTCTTCTAGGTAAGGGGACTTGTAATGGTTTGGATACTATCAATAAGTTCAATCCCGAACTCATTTCCGAAGCAGATGTTGATGAAATCAAGAGCAAATATGGAATCAGTAAAGACGATTTTGTAGTAGGTTTTTGTGGACGATTGGTTCGAGATAAAGGTGTAATTGAGTTGATCGAAGCATACGATAGATTAAGAAATTTGTATAAGGATAAAAGTATCAAAATGCTTATAATAGGATCTCCGGAAAAATGGAATGGTCTCCCTGAAAATACGTTAAATCGATTGAAGTTGGATGATACGATTATTTTTACAGGATTAATCCCTTATGCTGAAATTCAAAAATATTACATGGCGATGAGTGTTCTTGTACTGCCTACACATCGTGAAGGTTTTGGGATGGTTTCAGTAGAGGCACAAGCTATGAGAATCCCTGCTATTGTTTCAGACTTTACAGGATGTTCAGAAACGATAATAGATGGCGAGACTGGTTTATATATTGATAGAACACCTAAATCCATAGAAAGAGCTTTAGAGAAAATGCTTGACATAAAATATAGAAAAAAATTAGGTGTGCAGGGACGAAAGTTCGTAATAGAAAATTTTGAGCATACTATCGTAAGAACTCATATGTTGCATCTTATTAATTCTATGATAAAATAAATGGGGAAAAATTTTAGCTTAACCTTTCGTTTTTTAAGAAAGATAGGTCTTTATTACTCCGAGGAAGAGTATGGACAAGTGAGTTTTGCTTTCTTTATGTTAAAAATATATAGAACATATAGGAATGCTTTTATATCTCGATTCTTAATGGAATCATTTATAATGACCCCTATATCTGTACGAAAATGGCGACCTTGGCTTGTTCGAAGGATGGGTGCTCATGTGGGAAAGAATGTGGCCATTGGTGATCATGTTCGTATTGATAGCGGTCATGCTGATATGATATATATTGAGGATTATGTACAATTGACAGGTGGATGTCGTGTATTAGCACATAAACGTGATCTTACAGATTATCATGTAGGAGATAATGCCGCTGATTTTGGATACAAAGTAGAGCCAGTGCGTCTTTGCAAAGGATGTCAGATTGGAATGGAGTCAATGATTATGCCTGGAGTCACTGTAGGTGAAGGTGCTATAGTTGGTGCGGGTTCTCTTATCTCAAAAGATATTCCAGCATGGACTATCGCAGTTGGCCGTCCCGCAAAAGTCGTTAAAGAAGTTCCATATAGAAAGATTGTAGAATAATGAAAATTTTATCTTTTGACATAGAAGAATGGTATATAGAGAAGAAATTTCGAGGTGATAGAAAAGAGCAATATCAAAAATTAGATTATTATCTGAAAGAAATTCTTGATCTATTGGATGAACAACAGATAAAAGCAACCTTTATGTGTGTGGGGGAACTTGCTCATTCGTTCCCTTATGTAATCAAGAATATTATAGCTCATGGGCATGAGATAGGTTGTCATTCTAATACACATGATTGGTTGACTAAACTCACCCCAAAACAACTTCAACGAGATACATATGACGCTATTTCTGCATTAGAGGATGTTACAGGAAAAAAGATTCGAAGCTATCGAGCTCCTGCTTTCTCTATTGGTGAGGAGAATAAGTATGCTTTAGAAATCCTTGCAGAGTATGGTATTGAGATAGATTCATCGATTTTTCCTGCGGTTCGTGATTTTGGTGGATTTCCTTCATTTTCTTTTGAAGAACCAATTGTGATAAAAATCAATGGCTATGAATTAAAAGAATTTCCAATGTGTACAACTAATATTTTGGGAAAGCGCGTGGCATATTCTGGAGGTGGTTATTTTCGCTTCTTTCCTTTACAGTTTATCAAGAGTCAGATGAACAAGAGTGATTATACTATATCTTATTTTCATATTGGGGATTTGGTACGTTTATCAGATACTTTCCTTATTTCCAAAGAAATGTACGAGACTTATTTCCGAGAATCGGGAACTCTGATTAATCGACTTAAACGGTCAATCAAGTCGAATCTTGGTATTAGAGGTGCCTTTGATAAGATGAGCAAACTTATTTGCAATACAGATTACATAAGTCTTGAGATGGCAGAAAAAATAGTTGATTGGAGTAAGGTAAAAGTAGTTGAATTACAATAATAGAATATCTGTAAAGTCTTGTGAGGATGTTATATATAAACAATTAGAGAACTTTGAAATAAGTTATTACACAGTAAGTGTGATTAGGAATAAATACTGTAATGGTAGAGAGTATACCTGTTTGTTTAACAAGGCTATTGCAAAAACTATGTATTATTTTGAAAAGATAAGCATTGTATTGGAACAAGTATCAGTACCTATATGGGTAAATGTTTTTTTCTTAATAATTAATTGGAGATTTTAGGTAATAAACTTATTGTTTTTAGTTATACGAAGAGCATTATGTATAAATGTTTTTTCAAACGACTTATCGATTTTTTAATCGTATTTAATGTATTATTGGTAATATGGCCTATTTTATTGATTATTACAATTTGGCTGCATTTTGCCAACAAGGGAGCTGGGGCGTTTTTTTTCCAGGAGCGTCCAGGTAAAGATGGTAAAATTTTTAAGGTCATCAAGTTTAAATCTATGACAGATGAACGGGATGCTGATGGAAACTTATTACCGAATGAATTACGTATTACACCGATAGGTGCTTTTATCCGTAAAACATCAATAGATGAATTACCTCAATTAATTAATGTATTAAAAGGAGATATGGCATTAATAGGACCTCGTCCTCTTCTTGTTGATTATTTACCTCTTTATAGTAGAGAGCAGGCAAGACGTCATGATGTTCGTCCGGGTATTACAGGATGGGCACAGGTTAATGGAAGAAATGCGATATCTTGGACTAAAAAGTTTGAATTGGATGTATGGTATGTAGATCATCTATCCTTTCTTCTTGATGTACGGATAATATATATGACTATTATGAAAGTACTGAAACGTGCTGATATTAATAGTAGTACTGATAAAATTGGTATTGAAAGATTTAATGGTAAGAATTAAGAAATGAAGAGTATAATTATTGGTGCTGGGACTTATGGGGAAGTCTATTTGACTTATTTACAGGAAGCCGGTGTTAACGTCATTGGCTTTTTGGATGATGATCCTAATATGCATAATAAGTTGATAAAGAATATTCCTGTTATTGGTTCTATTTCAATGCTTTCTCATTTGAAGGAGTCTCATGGGGTTGAGGCTGTATATTGTCCTCTTGGAAATAATCGTCTTCGTGTGAAATTTCTTAGAGAAGCGATAGAATTAGGATATGAAACACCTAATTACATACATCCCTCAGTTAGAATATCGCCAAATGTAAGAATCGGAAAGGGAGTCTATATCTTGTTGGGAACAAATATTATGCCTTATACGATGATTGAAGATTTCGTAATGATTAGTATGGGAGTAAATGTTGCTCATCATAACGTATTAAAGACGGGTACATTTTTATCTACAGGATGTAATTTTGGAGCATCAATAGTTGCAGAACCATATACTTATTGTGGAATAGCTTCAACGATAATGACTGGACTTCATGTTTTGGGTATAGACTGTCTTATCGGGGCAGGTGCTGTTGTGATCAAAGATGTGCCAAGTGGAGCTATTGTGGCTGGAGTTCCTGCTAAAATCCTTAAATACAAGGATGGGTATAATTTACAAAATCAAAATGTTAATAAAAGTTTAGCTGGGGGGGGTAAACTACTAATTATTAATCAATTGGCTGCTTAATTTATGGTTATGCAGTCAATGTCTAATAATATAACGCTATACGGAGCAGGTGGACACTGCAAAGTTGTAGTTGATATTCTTCAAACATTAGGATATTCTATTAAAAGAATTGTTGATGATAACCCTTTGTCACAATCATTGTTAAATATACCTATGACATATCCAGAGGGTGAGTTCGGTTTTACTATCATAACGATTGGAAATTGTCAAATGAGAAAAAAGATAGTAGATAGAATTACTGTTAAGAAATATGTTACAGCGATCCATCCTTCAGCCATTATTGCTCCCAATGTTTTTATTGGTGAAGGTTGTATGATCATACATGGTGCTATCATTCAGTCTTGTTCTTCTATTGGTCGGCATTGTATTATAAATACAAAAGCAGTAGTAGAGCATGATTCGGTTATTCATGATTTTGTGCACATTGCTCCAGGTGCAATCGTTTGTGGCGGGGTGGAGATTGGTGAATGTACTTGGTTAGGTGCAGGATCTGTTGTTAAACAGGGTATAAAAATTGGTAGTAATTGTATGATTGGTGCAGGATCTGTAGTTGTGAAGGATATACCTGATAATGTTGTTGCATATGGAAACCCTTGTCGAGTGATTAAACAAAATAATAATATAAAGATATGAACAAACGAATTTACCTTTGCCTCGCTCATATGAGTGGTAAAGAACAGGCTTTTATCCAGGAGGCCTTTGATACCAACTGGGTTGTGCCTTTAGGGCCGAATGTGAACGGGTTTGAAGAGGATTTGAAACATTTTGTAGGCAATAATAAAGAAGTCGTTGCCCTTTCCGCCGGTACGGCAGCCGTTCATCTGGCATTGTTGGCCTGTGGTGTTGGTCCGGGAGATGAAGTGATTGTGCAGAGTTTTACTTTCTGCGCTTCTTCGCATCCGGTAACCTATCTGGGGGCTACTCCGGTGTTTGTCGATTCGGAGTCGGGTACTTGGAATATGGACCCGGTGTTGTTGGAAGAGGCTATCAAAGACCGGATTGCCAAGACTGGTAAAAAGCCCAAGGCGATCGTTCCGGTTTATCTGTACGGGATGCCAGCGAAGATTGAGGAGATCATGGCGATTGCCGACAGATATGATATTCCGGTTATCGAAGATGCAGCCGAAGGGCTGGGAAGCCGGTATGACGGACAGGTTTGCGGTACGTTCGGACGATACGGGGTGCTTTCGTTCAATGGGAACAAGATGATCACTACTTCAGGTGGTGGGGCTTTGATCTGTCCGGACGAAGAAACGAAAAAGAAGATCATGTTCTATGCTACGCAGGCCCGTGAGTCTTATCCTTATTATCAGCATGAAGAGATCGGCTACAACTATCGTATGTCGAATATCTGTGCCGGTATCGGACGTGGCCAGATGACGGTGTTGGATGAACATATCGCCTACCATCAGCATACCTGCCAACTCTATAAGGAACTGCTTGCCGGAGTGGAAGGGATCGTATTGCACGAGAATCCTTCTTCCCGTTTCGACAGTAATTATTGGCTGAATACGATCCTGCTCGATCCGTCCTTGCATGTGAAAGGCGAGGAACATGCCTACAAAACAGCTGTTCAGGGAGCGGTAGGAGGCGCAGCCGGTGTGACACACGTTGCTTCTTCCTTGCATACCGACTCGGAACCGAACCGGAATGTGGAAGCCATGCGTATGGCATTGGATGCTGTCGGCATCGAATCTCGTCCGCTATGGAAACCGATGCATTTGCAACCTGTATATAAGAACAATCCCTGCTATGTGAACGGGGTGAGCGAATCTTTGTTCAGACAAGGACTTTGCTTGCCGAGTGGCCCGTGTGTGACAGATGAAGATGTGGTTTATATTGTTAATGCGATAAAGGCTTGCATTGAAAAATAATAAAAATATATAGTATGTCAGTATTCAAAGACAAAACCCTCCTGATCACCGGAGGTACCGGTTCTTTCGGTAACGCTGTGCTTCGGCGTTTTTTGGATTCCGATATTAAGGAGATCCGTATCTTTAGCCGTGATGAGAAAAAACAAGATGATATGCGTCATCAGTTGCAGAATCCCAAAGTAAAATTTTATATAGGGAATGTGCGTAATAAGACATCTGTGGATGTGGCGA